>Ga0187780_10000084_pt1 | contig 71009 bp, 62 predicted proteins | sample 1015_Q2_SP10_20__FD_132429 | JGI IMG/M metagenome (GOLD analysis project Ga0187780, IMG submission 132429) | Tropical peat soil microbial communities from peatlands in Department of Meta, Colombia - 1015_Q2_SP10_20_MG | ecosystem: Environmental > Terrestrial > Soil > Wetlands > Peat | place...
ACGAGCGATCAGGCCTACCCTTCTCATCGACCAGTCAGACTTCACTCCGCAGATGCGTGGATTGCTGCGCGCCGCTAACGGGAGTGGAGCCTACGTGACGAGAGCGGGGCGGTTCTTTGATCCAGGGTCAGTGAAAGCGATCTTTTCTAACGACGTCGACTGCGGACCGACGCGTCGCTTCTGTTCGGTTCGGATGATGTGTGACGAGCGCGTTCGACTACCAAGGGCGACGGATAGCCGCTATGGATGATTACCAAACCACAGACTACGCGATGGTTTCCTATGTGCCAACTCGCAGCGTGCGGACGATCTACTCGTGGCTCGGGGACTGGTTTGCCTGGACATGTTTGGTGGGGCTGGTTCTGTTGCCGGTCCAGGCGCTGCGTGCAAAGCACGTCTGGGCGGATGGGACTCTTGCAAGATCGCGATGATAGCATTACCAATGAATGGCCCATGAAAGACTGCACCGCTTTGGTTGTAGAAGCGGCGATGGTAGTGACCGGAACAATTCGTTGCTGAATAGAGCAATGAAAAAGACTATTTTTTCTGCTCTCATCACTCTCGCCGCAATCTGCATGGGCGGTTCCTTCATGCCGGCTCAAAAGCAATCGAATCGGGCCGCAGGAGCCATCAGCCAAGGATGCCCGAACGACGACAGCCGTTTGACGCTACCCGCCGGCTTTTGCGCGACGGTCTTCGCCGACGCTGTCGGCCACGCTCGCCACATGGTAGCTGCGCCGAACGGCGTTCTCTATGTCAATACATGGTCGGGCCGGTACTACGGCAACGACACGCCCCCTCCGGGCGGTTTTCTGGTAGCCCTGCAAGACAGGAACGGTTCGGGCAAGGCCGACGTAATTGGACGCTTTGGTGAAACCTTCCAGAATGGCGGTAAGGGTGGTACGGGCATTGGATTTTACAAGGGTGCGATCTACGCCGAGAGCAATGATCGGATCGTGCGATATTCATTGTCTAAGAGCTCCATTGTGCCGAGTGGCCCTGCGGATACCATCGTTTCGGGATTGCCTCTCAGCGGTGATCATCCGATGCATCCCTTCATCATCGCGGGCGATGGAACGATGTATGTCGATATCGCCAGCGCGACCAATTCCTGCCAGGCGGAAAATCGTATGCTCAGGTCGCTTGGCCTGAATCCCTGTACCGAACTCGAAACTCGTGGCGGTATCTGGCGGTATGACGCGAATAAGACAAACCAAAGGTTCTCCACAGCCGAACGCTTCGCTACGGGAATCCGCAATGCCGAAGGGTATGCCATCGACGAAAACGGGCGAGTATTTGTGATCCAACACGGGCGGGACCAGCTGTACGCGAATTGGCCCGACCTGTTTACGCCCGACAAAGAGGCCACGCTCCCGGCTGAGGAGCTGCTGCTTTTGAAGCTGAAGGGAGACTATGGCTGGCCCGAGTGCTACTACGACGCATTCGTGCAAAAGCTAGTTCTGGCGCCGGAGTACGGTGGCAACGGCGGCAAAGCCATCGGTGTTTGCGCGAACAAACTCGGTCCGGTTGCGGTATTCCCTGCGCATTGGGCGCCAAATGCCATGGTGCGGTACGACAAGGAACAATTTCCGGTGCGCTACCGGAATGGCGTCTTCATCGCCTTCCACGGGTCATGGGATCGAGCTCCCTATGCACAAGGTGGCTACAACGTGGTCTTTCAGCCGCTCGATGGGGACCGCGCATCCGGCCAATGCGAAATCTTTGCGGATGGCTTCGCCGGAGCGGTGAAGTCGCCGGCGAAAGCCGAGCATCGTCCCAGCGGCTTGGCGGTCGGGCCGGATGGTTCGCTTTATATTTCCGACGACGTGCGCGGACGGATCTACCGAATTGTCTATCGTGGAGGTGCGGATTTCAATGCTGCGAATGTCACGCCGTGTCCGAGTCCAACCGCCCCGGCTGGCGACATCGTCGAAGCGGCGGCGGCCCAACCACCCGAGGGTACGCACGCAAATGCGGTCGCGACCGCGCTGCCCGTTCCCGAAGGTGCGACGCGAGAAATGGTTGAGCTCGGTGAACGCATTTATCGCGGGCGCGTGGGCGGAGCTCCATGCACAGGTTGCCACGGTGACAGCGGTCAGGGGACGCCATTAGGTCCCGCTCTAACGGGCAAGAAGTGGCTTTGGAGTGACGGGAGTTTCGCCGCCATCCAGAAAACGATAACGGAGGGCGTGTCGCAGCCAAAGGAATATCGCAGCCCAATGCCGCCGATGGGTGGCGCGAAACTTACCCCCGATCAGGTATCCGCGGTCGCAGCTTACGTTTGGAGCTTGAGCCATCACGCTTCGCCCGACCGCAATTAGTCGCCTGTATTCTCATCGGCACAAGGGGGCTGAAACGCTTTGCGGAGACCGGTTCTAAGGTGGAAATTCAGCCGAAACCTGCCGATCGCCTGCGGAGATTTCTCACTGCTCTCAACGTGGCCAGCGTGCCGCAGGACATGGATGCACCGGGCAACAAGTTGAAAAGGAGTTAGATTACGGACGTTTGAAGCCGGAAATCCGCAGGGCCCTCTCGTCGAATGTCAAGGTGCTTGAACAACCCGCTTTGGCACCGAGCGCTGCAATCATCGCGTCGGCGAATGAGCCTCGCCGTTCCTTAAGTGCAATCATGGCGGTGAAAACTTCCTGCTCGTTTTCCACAACGAGGACGTCGGTCTGAAGCATACGCTCGACAGCGGCAGCGATTTCATGCGTTGCCAGCCCATAGGCACGGTCGAGGACCCATACGGTCTCAACCATGGCCACGATGCTTACGAAGCCGGGGTGTTCCTCGGTCAGCTGCCGTTCGAGGATCTGCGTTGCCTTCGGCGACTGAACCGGATCATCTTGGGTAAGGTAGCGGACAAGAATGTTGGTGTCGAGTCCGATCATCGACGCCTGGTACGCGGCGTGCCCCCGGTGGCACCTTTAAAAGCAACGGCCTCCGTCATCTCCGCGACTGTGACCGGCCGCTGATGCCGAGACTTGACGATACCCCGTAATGCCGAGGCAGAAAGTTTTGGCAAGAGAACCACGGTGCCATCGGGATGCACGAAGAACTTGACCCGATCTCCCGGCTTTAACCGGAGATGTTCACGAATAGCCTTGGGAATTGTCGCTTGCCCTTTGACGGTGATTGCCGATTCCATCGTTTCTCCATTACATTTGTACAGATGTAATACTACATAGTTGACCGAACGTCAAGGACGTTTTCCACTTTTCTCGGATAAGCAGCACAGGTGGGCGTATCCTGCTGGGGGAATCACAAAGCATGTGTAGCACTTTGTCTGGAGTCTGGCTGGCGCTGTCTCAGGCTAACGGTTCTAGTTCGCCACGGTCACTGCCACGCCCGGAGAGATCGCGACGTTGTTGCTCGTGTCGGTCGCCCGAATCGTCAGGACGTGCGGCCCGTTGCTGAACTTCGTGGTCGACAGCGAGTAGCTGAAACCGACGTTCACCGGAGTGAGGTTCGGGTAGGCCTGAGCAACGTCGGGACGGGATTGCCCGTAGTCGGCGACGCCGTCCGCCACGCCGTCCATCAGAACTTCGACTTTGGCCACCATCACATCGTCGAAGGCCCAGCCACTCACGCTAACGACTCCGCTGAGCGTGGCGCCGGGCGCAGGCTGATCCAGGTTCTGGAAGGGCGCGGAGATGTCGGGCGCTGACACGCTCGGGTGCAACTGGTACACGATCGAGCGCGCCGCCTGATAGTCGCCGGCGATGAGGTAGATGTCGGCTTCCTGCACGAAGCCGGGGGTGATGGTCCAATTGGGCAGGGGCGCAAAGTAGTTGGTCGAATTGTCTTGCGGACCACCGCCGGGCTGATTCGGATCTTGGGCGACGAACCCAATATAGAGGGGACCCGACGATGGCGAAAAGACAGTGAGCCCCGCGTTGTTGGAGTCCACCAGCGCCCCCCAATGCTCAAGTACCGTCACCGGCGGATTGGGCTGACCGAGATTGGGGAATTGCGTCTTCTTCAGTACGCCGTTGGTCCACGGATTCGCGCCGTCGTAATACACGAAGTGAACATAATCGCGGTTGGTGTAGACCGCGGGGAATTCCTGGCCGCCGGTGCCGTGTGTGTCGTTGCCCAGGTGCGTGACCTTGTAGTGGACCTTGAAGGTGTTTGCACTTGTGGTGACCGCCGACACTCTCTGCTCGACCAGCATGTCGCCGGCAATCGGCTGCGTCTGGCCACCACCAAAGAAGTCGGGCAGCCACTGCAGCGGCTGCGCCATGACGTAGATCGAGTCGGCGGCGAGCGACTGGCTGATCAGCGGCGTGCCATGGTCATAGCCGTCGCCCGCCAGCGTGGGATTCCAGTTCACGTCATTGCCGGAGCGGAAGGCGGGCTGCACTTCTCGTCCCGTGTCATGGCGGTTCACGTATTCGGTTCCGTTGATGCTGAGTTCAACGATGCTGCCGCCCCACATCGTCTCTAGCCCGATCCGCGCGGTGTCTACGCTGTTGCCTGATTCCAGGTAGAGGCGAGTTCCACTCTGGTAGGTACGCACGATCGATGCGGCAGTCACCGTGATCTGTGCGCTATGCGAATGCCCGCCGCCGGTCGCAGAGACGGTAATCACGACTGGGCCGACCGCAGTGGAGGCAGGAAGGTCGAAGGTAACGGGCTGACCTGCTCCGGCAGCGACCGCAAACGAGGAAGAAGGTGACACTGTCACTCCCCGGGGAACTCCCTGCAGCGACACGCTGACCGAACCGCTGAAGCCGGGTTGCCCATTGACCGCGATCGACACCGGTGCGGTGGTCGTGCCCACCTGCGCGGAGACGGAAGCCGGCGAGAGAGTAAGTGAGAAGTCGGGCGCGGCCGATGCGGACGAAGAGCCGCCGCAGCCGGTGGTCATGCACAATGTCGCGGTTAGAGCCACCAGCACGCCTACCGCGTTGTACACTCCGACATAGCCCGTGACCGGCCATGGCTGGTGATCCATCAGGCCCCCTTGCGAGGCTCGGACGGCCCGCGATGCTATGCCAGATGGGACTGGATTTCAAGAGGAGGCCGAGGGGATCGGACTGAAGCCTAATCGAAGCAGCGGAGGGGCAATAACTCCGCTCGCGTAAACCGCGGCCCACGCCAGCCAGAGGCGAGCAACTGGAATAGTCGTACAGCGAGGTCGAGAAGTTTCTTGCTTTTCTGTGAGTTTCGCCAACTCGTGACGTTCTGGGGCATGTTGGGCAATCGGTCGAGGAAAATCTCCCCACGTTTGTCTCAACGAATGGCGAGCAGAACGGCAATGTACTGTCGCACTTTGCGGACCAAGCTGGCATCAGCCCTGGAGTGGAATTCCGTTTTGCGCGCGGCCCAATCCAAACTCTTCAACTGATCGACGAGCACAGCACCTTCGACCTGGTCAACCCTGACCGGCAACGCGAACGGGTAGGGCTTGCGTTTACTTGTCAAAGGGCAAACCACGGCTAGGCCGCTGGCCCGGTTGTATCTCTGATCGGTAAGCACTAGAGCAGGCCGTCGTTTGGCTTGCTCGTGACCCACCTGGGGATCGAAGTCCATCATCACAATGTCTCCGGCCTCCGGGACGTAGGGAATTACCATTCAACAACTTCCTTCTCAACCTCGGCGCCAGTCGAGATCTCGGCGTATCGGTTTTCCCGAGTGATTTGGGATACTAGCTGTGCCAGGGTAGGTACCCTGGCTGGGCGGCGCAGTTCTACAAGCCCTTCGGCAGCAGCTTCGACCTCCAGCGAATCACCCTCTTTGAGCCGGGCCTTCTCAACCACCGCCTTGGGAATACGAACGGCAAGGCTATTGCCCCATTTGACCATTTGCGCCTTCATGAACCGGTCTCCTCCCTAGCAATACATAGTATATCCCAGTGTATCTACCATGTATACACGAATCCACGCCCCGGTCGGCTTGTTGAAACGAAAGTCCTGCAGGACCTCTAGTAGCCGAGCCATTGCCAGGCCAGACACCGAGGAGGGGCGAAAGGAAACTTTCTAGGCAGCTTGAGTTCAGGCCTGCTTGGAGGTCTTCCAACACCCCCATTGCGCAACTTCACATCTCTTGAACCTGTTGGCCCTGATCCCGCGTTCGGTCAGATCGTTTCTGTGGCGCACGCAACAACAGCTTACGGAATACGACGCAGCTTATTTCTGAGCACGGGAGCCACGATTAGTTGGTCAGCTGACCAACCTGGCTTCCGTTTCCAGTCGGAGACACCACCCGACCCGAAAGCGAACCTCGTCTCTGGCCACGATTCTCGGCTTGCCCCTCTGCCAATCCGGAATCATGTCAAGGGTTGACAATGTAGCTTCATGAAGCTACATTATAGTCATGAAAAGTGTGGGACTTCGGGAACTGAAGAACCGCTTGAGTGAATACATTAGGGAAGTCCGGTCCGGTGAGGGAATGCTGGTGACCGACCGCGGTCAAGTGGTTGCCGAACTCCTCCCCTCGGGCCATGTGCTCGATGACAGCGGTGTTACGTTTGGGCTGATGGCACTGGCAAGGAGAGGACAGCTGACGCTGGGCGCCGCAAATGATGCGAAGCTATATCCGAAACTTTCACCTCTCTTGAGGCGGCATCGCGCCGTTGTACTCCTCGATGAGGAGCGCGGTCCCCGGTGAACCTCTATGCAGAGTCCAGCGCGGTGTTGGCATGGTTGCTCGGGGAAGCAGCCGGGCGGCGCGTCCGCGAGGCGCTCCGCCGTGCGGACCTTGTGCTGGCGTCCGATCTCGTGCTCATCGAGTGTGATCGCGTGCTAATTCGAGCGGTTACGCTGGGGGAAATCGATGAAGCCACGGCCGCCGACCGACGGGCCCGCCTGAGTGTAGCTGCAGCGCACTGGCACCTATGCCGCCTTAGTTTGGACATTGTTGACCGAGCAAGGCGTGCGTTTTCAGCAGAACCGGTGCGTACCCTTGACGCAATTCACTTGGCTTCTGCATTGGCCGTACGTTCCGCGGTCCCGAATGTGGAACTCCTAAGTCTTGACGATCGCATTCGTCGCTCCGGTGAACAGCTCGGATTCCAACTCCAACCAAGGTGACTCTGTCTCTGATTACCACGGGAAACAGTGGCAAAGATCATGATTGCAGTGGCGGAAAAATACGCGCTTGAAGTTAGCTCGCCAACAGCGATTACATCTGAGCGCTCGCCGGCAGACGAGGGCTGATGGCTGCCGTTCATTTCTGAGCGGAGGAGCTCTAAAGACGATACCCCGCTGTCGGATATAGTTGCCGCCTCGTTCTGCTCCTATCGAGGCAGACTCCCCACGGCAGCTAATGTTGAAATTATCACTGCCGGGTGTCGCCACGCTCGCACCTGCTTTTGTTTCGCTGGGGTGGAGTGCTGCCTTTCGGCGACTCCCGGCCTGATTCCCTTCTACCGCGGTTCGGCTTATCGTGTCAGTGATGGTTCTCACCCTGGTTTTGGCGAACTGGGAAAGGCGAGATTATGCTGCCGTGCCTTTTACAGCAGTGCCGGTAATCTCGGCCTCGGCACGGAGCCAGTCGTCGAGGTCGTGCCCGGCCTCGCGGCCCCGTCGCTCGTATAGTTCATAGGCACGGCGACGGATCTCTTCTTCGAGATTCGGGTGCGACGCTTTCGCGACCGGCGACCGACCATGTTGCGCGATTTGGTGCTTTTCCAGTTCCTTGATCACGCGTTGCTCGTCCGCGGTCAGTCTTTTCTCCGCGGCGTCCGTCAGCTCTCCCCTGCGCCAGAGATTTATGCGCCCCTCACGCAGGACTTTCAGACGCTTTTCGTATCGTTCACAGGATTTGCATCGCTCGGGCATGTTGATCCCCCTTCTGCTCCTCCTAGGGAACCTGTGGGATGGTTTACAGAAGTCTCCCTCTGTTGCGGCACCCCGTCAATGCCCGGAATGAAAGGTCAAGCAAGCGTCCCGGGCGTCTCCAGTCTCGGTCCTAGAATCCTCTGTATCATGTCTCGTCCCGCATGACCACCACTGCCCCCCTCGCCCCCGGCCGCCCGCGTTCCATCTGGCGCAGGGAAACCGCCATCCTCATTTACATCGCCGCCGCTACCGTCGTCATCCACTGGATCGCCGCTCTCCACTCCCCCGGCTTCCACCGCGACGAACTCGCTACCCTCGACGACGCCCGCCACCTCGCATGGGGATACGTCGCCTACCCGCCCGTCACGCCCTTCTTCGCCCGCATCTCGCTCACCCTCTTTGGCACATCGCTCGCCGGCTTCCGCTTCTTCGCCTCGCTCGCCAACGCGGTCGCGCTCGTGCTGATCGGCCTGATGGCGCGCGATCTGGGCGGCAGCCGCGGCGCGCAACTTCTTGCTTCCTTCGCCGCTCTCCCTGCCTGCCTCGCCATCGGCTCCATGATGCAGTACGTCTCCTTCGACTATCTCGCCTGGGTGCTGGTCGCCTTCTTCATCGTGCGCCTGCTCAAGACCGAAGACCCACGCTGGTGGCTTGGCGTCGGCGCCGCCATCGGCTTCGGCATGCTCTCGAAGTACGCCATGCCGTTCTACGTCGCTGGCGTCGTCGTGGGCCTACTTCTGACTCCCACCCGCCGCTACCTGCGCAGCCGGTGGCTCTGGTACGGCGTCGCCCTCTCCCTGCTCATCTTCCTGCCCAATCTCATCTGGCAAATCCGCAACGACTTCGTCTATCTCGACTTCGTGCGCCACATCCACGCGCGCGACGTGGCCATCGGCCGCACCAAAGGCTTCCTCCCCGACCAGCTCAAGTTCACGATGTTCGCTGCGCCGCTGTGGATCACCGGCCTGTGGTTCTCGTTCTTCTCCCCCGCCGGACACCGCTTCCGTCTGCTCGGCTGGATGTATCTCACCCCGCTCGTCATCTTCCTGATCGCCAAGGGCCGCGGCTACTACCTGGTTGGCGCCTACCCTATGCTCTACGCCGCGGGCGGCGTGTGTGGCGAGCAATGGCTCGCCCGCCTGCCCTCGGGATGGCGCACCACGCTCCACGCTTCCGCTTGGACCGCGCTCGCGCTTAACGTCGTGATCTTCAGCGCGCTCTTTCTGCCCGTGACCGGTCCAAACTCGCGCTGGTGGCGATGGGCGGCGTCGATCAACGGCGACCTGCGTGAAGAGGTTGGCTGGCCGGAACTGGTGCAGACCGTCGCCCAAATCCGCGATTCGCTATCGCCGCAACAGCGCGCTCGCCTCGGCATCCTTGCCGGCGATTACGGCGCCGCCGGCGCGATCGACCTCTACGGTTCTGTCTACGGACTGCCTCCGGCGATCAGCGGCATCAATTCCTTCTGGCAGCGCGGCTACGGTGACCCGCCGGCCGAGACGCTCATCGTCTTGGGCGCCTCGCAGCGCCGGGTGGACGCGCAATTCACCGGCTGTCGCATCGCCGCCCGCTCCTGGAACCGCTATGGCGTGATCAACGAGCAGACCGGCGACCGTCCCGACATCTTCCTCTGCGGTCCCCCGCGCCAGCCCTGGCCCGATTTCTGGAGGTCCTTCCGCTACTACGGCTGATCAGATCGCCAGATCACCCGAATCCCCGATCTCCCGTACGACAGACGACGGATGACGAATAATTCACATCAATATGCTTAGCGCGACTCATCATCGAAGTTGCCTGCTATGACGCTGTTTCACCAACAATGGTCGTCGATCTGTCTTGAGATTCGAAAAAAACACTGATACCACGAACACAGGGCCGCTAAAATAAAGCCGGCGCGAACGAGGCGACTTACGACGCTACCTCACGTTGACTCTCGGTGGAGCCGGAATCGGGGTGGGTGCCAGGCCGAGGGTGCAAGGTGCCAAATAGTTGCTGCCTGCTCACTGCAGCTGGCGGGCTAAACGATACGCATGCGATTTGATCTTGTCGCGAGACGCTGTCACATCGCCGGCAAGAACGGGAGACACATGAACGTTGAGGAACAGGTAGCTTCCTACTACACGCGTGGCGGATTGGAAGAGAAGATTCTTGCGGCGCTGGTCAGTGCAGGCAAGAATCTTGAACAGCTCTCCACACACGATCTTGCGCTGCTCGACAACTTTCATGTAGGCGGCCAGGAGTCGACCGAAGCTCTGGCCGGCTTCATGGAGCTACGCGCGGGCATGCATCTGCTCGATGTTGGATGCGGCGTCGGAGGCCCGGCGCGTTATTTCTCAAAGCGTGGATGCCGGGTTACTGGAATCGATTTGACGGAAGAATTTGTTCGCGTGGCGCAGAGCCTCACGCGCCTGCTGAAACTCGATGGCCGAGTGCAGTTTCGCCAATGCAGCGCGCTCGAGCTTCCCTTTCACGCCGCGACATTCGACGGTGCCTACATGATTCACGTGGGGATGAATATTGAGGATAAGGTGGGAGTGTTTCGGGAAGTGGCGCGCGTACTAAAATCCGGCGGTCACTTCGCGATATTCGACATTATGTGGAAGGAGAAGGGAGCCTTCGATTTTCCGCTGCCCTGGGCTTTAACCCCAGAAACCAGTTTTGTTGGCAGCGCGGAGGATTACCGACACGCGCTCGAAGCGGCGGGTTTTCGTATCGACCATCAGCGCGAGCGAAGGCAATTCGCTCTCGATTTCATGCAGAAAACGATGCCACGCGGTTCCTCTCCTGTCCTCGGCGTGCATCTATTGATGGGGGAGCAAGCGCCGATAATGTTAAAGAATGTCATGGCCACCATTGCATCCGGAGAAGCGGAACCCGTGGAACTGGTGGCAACGACGAGGTGAGGACCACAGCGTTTCTGCATAGAATTGAAAGCATTTCAGACGGCAACACGAGGCTGTTCGGGTACGAAGGAGCAAGCGCAGCTCCGCTGACGAAACCCTAGCCATTTAGCAACTCCTTGGGATGTTAAGATCTTCCCCCTCCTGCGCCCCCGGTCTGCAGGGTGAAACTAATCGTATCGCGCACAAGGCTATAGAAGAAGGCGCTCGAATCCCACTTCCCTAGCTGCTTTTCCACAGAATGGTGTCCTGCTCCCTGCCGTTGAGAAGACCAACTCATCCATCTCGAGGATAAGGTGCCAGTCGAAATACGGAAGGGAAACTGGGTCCGCATGGTGGCTAGCACGGGCTCCAGATAGACCTCCGAGATGCGCTCAACCGCCGCCGCAATCTCCCATTGCGTGATCTCATCGATGGCATTGATGTGATGTACTCCCTGGTACTCTCTGTGTCCCCCTGGTGCACGGTGTCGACCCGCAAATAGCCAGGTCGCCCGTTGGGACCGAGGCGACGCTCCAAATTCTCAACGGTCGGGAAGCAGCGCGAATCACCGGAGGAATTGGCAGACAAGGTCACGGAGTTAGTCATGACCCCCTCGGTGCCTCCCACTTGCGGGCTCGAGGACTCGAACGCTTGCAGGATTTCTCCTGGAGTCGCACACGGACGAACGGCGGAGCGTCCACAAACTTGACCTGCGCTTGACGTCCTTGATCCAGCCCAGGTCCAGGAACCCGTAGCGCACCGCCAGTCCCTCGCCGTCGCTAGGAGCCCTCACGCCAAGGAAGATCAGGACTTTATCGATGCTGTCTCGAATTGGGGCATCAGTTGAAAGCGCGGGGAAGTTTGGACGGTTGCCGGTGGTAAGGACTATGCGGGAAAACCGCGTCCCGCGGTGATTCTCCAAGACCACCGTTTCGACATGACAGATTCCATCACCGTGTGCGCATTCACCACTGACCCGACTGACGCTCCTGTGTTTTGACTGGACTCCGGAGCAGCATCCGGAACTGGCTAATTTCCCATCTATTTCTCGGAACCAATTTGCCGCACGCCACTAAAACGTCGCAGACTGTCAATCAGTGGGCTTAGATTCTTCCTGGTCCCCGCGCTGAACACGAGGTCAACGCGATCTAATTCTCCCGATTGTCGGGGCAAAATGACGATTTGGTCCAGTGGGTAGCCGTCCTGCTCAACGACTGACTCGATCTCCGACAGGGATGTTGTGCCCGGGTCAAACAGCAAGCTCAGCGAACGATTATGGTGAGTGCGAAACCAACGGTTTTCAACCGGTTTCAGACCCGCCAGCACTCCGAGTGTTAATGCGGTAGTGCTGGCAGCCAGCAGGTACATTCCACCCCCAACCGCTGCTCCGACCGCAGCAACAGCCCAGATACTTGCCGCTGTTGTCAGCCCCCTCACCATTTCACGCTGGAAAATAATTGTGCCTGCACCCAGAAAACCGATCCCAGTGACGATCTGGGCCGCAACACGGCTGGGATCGAGCACAACCGCCCGAGCACCGAGTATGTCTCTGAAACCGAAAGCGGAGATAATCATGAATACTGCCGCTCCAAGCCCGACCAGCGCATGAGTTCGCAGCCCCGCAGCACGCTCCGAACGCTCGCGTTCTATGCCAACGAGTCCGCCCAAAACGGTCGCTAGGCACACACGCAAAACCAAATCCCAAATCGGAATCACGATATCCTCCAGTGGGAGTTCTTGCCCCACAATTAAAGTGTATTCCCATGGAGTGCTTGGATTTCGTGACCACTAATTCTCGACGGTCGAGAACAGAGGGAGATGGACGATCAGAGAAGGGCGTCCGACGGGATTCTCAGCGCAGTGGCCGAGAGCCATATCAACCAGCACTCCCGGCGGAAAAGAGTGGCAAAAATTATGATTGCAGTAGCGGAAAAATACGCGCTTGAAGTTGGCTCGCCAACACCGATTACATCGGAGCGCCAACATGAGGAGTACATGTCGGTCCTGGACAAGCTGACCGACAAGTCGAATCCAACGAATGATGAACAGAAGTACGCTGCGGTCTTGCTGACCTTGATTGGAGCATACGAAGAAGAGCATCAATCCATCCCAGATGCTTCTCCGCTGGAAGTCCTTCGCGCGTTGATGGATGCCCATGATCTCCGGCCAAAGGACCTGGTCCCAATCTTTGGCTCGGAAAGCCTCGTATCCGAAGTCTTGCACAAGAAACGCGGCCTCAACAAAACTCACAAAGAGAGACTGAGCCAACGATTCCACGTTTCTCCAGCGGTGTTTTTCTAGATTTTGCCGCACCTTCATTCGGGCGCGACCGCCTCGGTTGCCTGCTGTCTGCGGGTTCGAGGACTCGAACGCTCGCAGGATTTGTCCTGGAGTCGCACACGGACGAACTGGTGAATCTCGCAACGCAGCTCGCCGATCCAGGGGTTGACGAGCTGCAACGAGAATTCAGGACCGAATGTCATTCTGCTGGGGATTGACGGACTAGACGTTATAATGTGGCGCACATGTCCCTTGCCTCTGGCACCAGACTTGGTCCCCACGAGATTATCGCGCCGCTGGGCGCGGGTGGAATGGGCGAAGTGTATCGAGCGCGCGACACCCGACTTGATCGCAGCGTCGCCATCAAAGTTCTTCCGGCGCACCTGTCATCCAATCCTGACCTGAAGGCGCGGCTCGAGCGGGAAGCGCGAGCCATCTCATCGCTTCAGCATCCTCATATCTGTGTGCTGCACGATATCGGCCACCAGGATGGGATCGACTACCTGGTCATGGAGTTTCTCGAAGGCGAGACCCTGGCCGACAGGCTGGGCAAAGGTCCCCTGGCGGTAGAGCAGGCGATCAAGATCGGGATCGAGATCGCCGACGCCCTCGACAAGGCACATCGCCGTGGAATCGTTCATCGCGACCTTAAGCCGGGCAACATCATGCTCACCAAGAGCGGCGCCAAGCTGATGGACTTCGGCTTGGCCAAGCCCGGTGGTCTGACTGCGGCCGCGAGCGTCGACGTAGATCGCGCCCTCACGCCCTCCAGTCCCACCAGCCCGCTCGCGATACCCACGGGCGGGGCAACGCCCCTTACCGTTGCGGGCACGATTCTCGGCACCTTCCAGTACATGGCGCCGGAGCAGATCGAGGGAAAAGAAGCTGACGCTCGTTCCGACATCTTCGCCTTCGGCGCCCTGCTCTATGAAATGTTGACCGGCAAGCGAGCATTCGAAGGCAAGTCGCAGATCAGCGTGGCCTCGGCAATTCTGGACAAAGATCCTGAGTCGATCTCAACCGTCCGCCAACAGATTTCGCCCACGCTGGAACACGTGATTTCACGTGCGCTCACCAAAGATCCGGACAAGCGTTGGCAGAGCGCGGGCGACATCCGTGCCGAGCTGGAATGGGCAGCCAGTTCCGGGCCCGCACTCGGCGCGGGTGCAGGTTCAGCCAGCGGCATTCCGCGCGGGTCGAGGGAGCACGCGTTGCTGGGAATTGTGGCTGCCGCGGCGGTCTTAGCTCTGATGGCGCTCGCCATCGGGCTTTGGAAGAGACCTGCAGCAGGCACCCGTCTCGTTGCCTCCATCCTGCCACCAGAGGACACCCCGTTCCAACTCATCGGCGATGTCGGTGCTCCGCCCGTCATCTCTCCAGATGGCCTGAGTCTTGTCTTCGGGGCTGGTGATCGCATCTGGATTCGCTCTCTGGAATCCGGTGAGGCGCACGCGCTGGAAGGAACCGAGGACGGTACCTTTCCTTTCTGGTCGCCTGACAGTCGCAGGATCGGATTCTTCTCCGCTGGAAAGCTAAGAGTTATGGACACAGCTGGCGGTGCTCCTGTGCCTCTCTGCGATGCCTCGAACCCACGTGGGGGATCCTGGAGTACCAAGGGCGTACTGCTGTTCACGCCCAGAATTCGCGATGGCCTCTACCAGATCCCTGCCACCGGCGGGACACCAGTCGCCGTCACCAAGGTGGACACCTCTAAGCACAGCACACATCGCTGGCCGCAGTTCTTGCCCGATGGCGATCATTTCCTTTATCTGGCCACGAATCATGCGGGACAACGAGAGTACAGCGGCATCTATGTCGGTTCTCTGAGCGCAGCGGGATCGCCCGGCCGATTGTTGGTCCGCACTGATGCCAACGCGCTTTACGCATCGGGCTACATCTTGTTCTTGCGAAAGTCGGATTTGATGGCGCAGCGCTTCGATGTTGGACGTACGGAGTTGCAAGGCGATCCCGTGCGCGTTGCCGAAAGAGCACTGAATGACCAGGGTATTTGGCGAGGAGCGTTCAGCGTTTCCAGCAACGGACTGTTGACTTACGCGAGTGGGGCGAATTCCGCCGATGAGGGCCAATTGACATGGTTCGATGTCAACGGAAAGATTCTCGGGACCGTTGGAGAACGCGGCAACAATGATCCCCGCATTTCGCCGGACGGGCATAAAGTGGCGCTTGCAAAGTATGGCGGGCCGAACCCGGAGGTTTGGATTTTCGATACCGCCAACGGCCTTCGCACTCGCCTGAGCACTGATTCTGCCGGCACCACACCCGTGTGGTCACCAGGCGGCAAGAACATCGCATACATGGTCATCCCAGAGAATACCAGCAAAGCGCGTCTCGCAGTGCGAGCGGCGGACGGGAGCGGAAGCGATCGCCTGCTCTATCAGGAGGAACAGTGGCAGTCGCCCACCGATTGGTCTCCCGACGGCAGGTACATCCTCTACAACCGTGGCGAGCCCGGAGCCACTGACATTTACGTCATGCCCGCTGCCAACGGCGACAAGCCGTTTCCTTTTGTTGCGACACCGGACTGGGAACGTGACGCGGTGTTTTCACCTGATGGTCATTGGGTCGCGTATACGTCCCGCCAATCCGGCAGGGATGAAGTCTATGTTGCTCCCTTCCCCGGAGCAGGCCAGCGATCGCAGATCTCGTCAAGCGGAGCTGCTACTGCACGTTGGCGCCACGACGGTAAGGCTCTGTACGCGGTCAACGGAGACGATATCCTGGAGTTCCCGATTAACACCGAGCGCGGGACGATCCAGACCGGCGATCCGAAGGTCCTCTTCCGCACCGCCGTCGGACAGACGCTGTTGTTTAGCGTGGGGTACGACGTGGCACCCGACGGTCGGTTGCTCATCAACACCTTGGGACAGTCGCGAGTCGGAAACCATCCACTGACGCTGGTAGTGAATTGGCCCGCGGCAGCAACCCACTAAAGAAGGGCTCCCAATGACCGTCGCAATGGCATCTTCGCCCCAGTGATCGTGCAACGTGAGGTCAGTGATTTTGCCTTGTGCCGGCTCGAGGCCTCCTGGGAGTGTTGTTAAGGTCTCAGACGGGATGCCGAAACGGTACGAGGCTCCATCGGTGTTACAATAATTACAATAGTTACAAGGAGGGTTCTCCTGTGAAGCCAAGTCGTTCCCTGGTCCTGAGCATGCGTCTGTCCGTGGAAAGCGGAACACGTCTCAAGCGCATCGCGAAGCGGCATGGATGGACGCCGAGCGATGCGAGTGCACGCTTGGTGGAAGAAGGGCTCCGCCGGTCAGAATTTGCCTTCTTGGACTTTCGCGATTCCCCGGCAGGTCGGCAAGCCTATATTCAGGGAAGCACGCTGGCGGTGTGGGAGGTGATGTTCCTGCTCCGCAGCTACAAGGGAAACGTCCAGGCCGTCGCCAAACATCTGCGCTGGCCAGAAGCCAAGGTGCGAGCGGCGGTCCATTATGCCGAAGCCTTTCCTGAGGAGATTGCCGAGGCGACGGCGGAGAACGAATCCGTAGATTTCGGAACCCTGAAGCGCATGCTGCCTCAGACGGTCGACTCTGGCCCCGGGAGAACCCGGCGGGGCTGACGTGCTTAAGCTGCTCCTGGACGAGCACATCTCTACGACCGTAGCGGGAGGCTTGCGACGCCGCAATCGGGCGCTGGTCGTTCGTTGGATGGCAGAGTGGGAGGACGGAGGCTTTCTTGGTAAGGATGATGCTGCTTGCCTAGTGGAAGCTTGTCACCAAGGGTTGACTCTGGTCACGTATGATCGAAGGACGATTCCGCCACTGCTCAAGACCTGGGCAGAAGGAGGTCGGCGACACGGTGGTGTCATCTTCATCGATGAGAAGACCATTTCCCCGGCGAACATTGGCGGTCTTATCCGTGCGCTGACTTGGCTATCCAGAGAGACCGAAAAATGGGATTGGACCGACCGAGTGTACTTCTTACGACATCGACGTTGACCGTCGTTGCGGATCGAGCGGCAAGTTGTGTTTGACCGCCGAGCGTACTCATACCACCCCCTGTTATCGAATGCCCAGCTGGCCGGCCGGGAAGAGTTGTGATCCATACCCACGGCCTGCGTTCGTTGACTAGGGAATGCGGCATCCTTAAGATGGAGCGACCCGAAAGCCGGGAATCTTCGAATGGCTGACCGAATCATTTCGCATTACCGCATCTTGGAGAAGCTTGGTGGCGGCGGCATGGGCGTGGTTTACAAAGCCGAGGACACTCGACTGCGCCGTTTTGTCGCGCTCAAGTTTCTGCCCGATGATGTTGCCAAAGATCCTCAAATGCTCAGCCGGTTTCAACGTGAAGCACAAGCGGCCTCCGCCCTGAATCACCCGAATATCTGCACTATCTACGACATCGGGCAGGAGAACGGGCAAGCCTTCATCGCCATGGAGTATCTCGAAGGCTCGACCCTGAAGCACATGATCGAGGGCCGCCCCCTGAAGACTGCACAGTTGCTCGAACTGGGCATCCAGATCTCTGATGCTCTCGAGGCGGCGCACTCCAGCGGAATCGTGCACCGCGACATCAAGCCTGCGAATATCTTCGTGACGCGGCGAGGTCAAGCAAAGATCCTGGATTTCGGTTTAGCAAAACTCAACTCGCAAGTGCACCAGGTTGTTGATGGGTCAGCCCCAACGCTAGGGGCAGCGACGGCCCTCAGTGCCGATCAACTCACAACTCCGGGAACCGCGATGGGAACCATCGGCTATATGTCGCCCGAGCAGGCGCGCGGCGAACCCCTGGACCAGCGAAGCGATTTATTTTCCTTCGGTGTGGTGCTCTACGAAATGGCCACCGGCAAGCAGCCGTTTTCGGGAGCCACCTCGGCCGTTGTGTTTGAAGCAATCCTGAATAAAATCCCGGCACGACCGATGCAGCTAAATCCGGGGCTGCCGGCGCCCATCGAAATTACCCTGAATAAGGCGCTGGAAAAAGATCGCGATTTGCGCTGTCAGAGCGCGGCAGAGTTACGTGCCGACCTCAAGCGCCTGAAGCGCGACACCGATTCTTGGCGTGTTGCTTCAGTGGCCGCCGCCGACCTGAAAGAAGTACCTTTGGCGCCAGACAACCTGCGGAAACCTCGGCGCTTTTCGTCTATTTTGGTAGGCTGTGGTTTTCTTCTCGCTCTGGCAATCGGGTACGCTGCTGGCAAGCATCTCTGGCAATCTTCGGCACCCACCGCGCCGTTGTATCACGAGATCACATTCCGGCGCGGCGAAATTCGTTCCGCCCGATTCGCGCCGGATGGGCAAACCATCTTATACAGCGCCGCGTGGCAAGGAAATCCAGTGGAGACTTTTTCGGCGCGTCAAGGCATGGTCGAGTCGCGTTCTTTGGGATTGGGCCGCACCGAGCTTCTGGCCATCTCATCGAAGGGTGAGATGGCGCTATCCCTTGGCAGCCACCCCGTCGGCACATGGATCAACGTTGGTACCCTGGCTCGAGCGCCGCTGGCGGGCGGCGCCCCGCGACCAGTTCTTGAGGATGTGGAATGGGCCGATTGGTCTCCTGATGGAAATAACCTCGCTGTAGTGCGCAATGTGGCGGGCCGCGACCGGCTCGAGTATCCCATCGGCAAAGTACTCTATGAGACTGGCGGTGGCTGGATCAGTTATCCGCGGGTTTCCCCCAAAGGTGACTACGTAGCGTTCATGGACCACCCGAACCAAGGAGACGACGGCGGCTCGATTGCTCTGGTCGATACTTCGGGACACAAGACTGAGCTGACCCGCGAGTGGTACGGCACTCAGGGTCTGGCTTGGACGCCCGACGGCAAGGAGGTCTGGTTCACGGCCAGCGAATTGGGACTCTTCCACTACATCACCGCTGTCACTATCTCGGGAAAGCAGCGCTTGGTTGACCGCGTACCCGGTTCTCTAATCTTGTTCGATATCTGGCAGGACGGGCGTGTGCTTCTTGCTCGCTCCGACCGGCGCCGCGAGGTCATGGCCGAATATGAAGGGGCAACAAGAGAGCGAGATCTTTCCTGGCTCGACTACTCTTATCCCGCCGACCTCTCCGACGACGGTAAAATCCTTCTCTTTGATGAGGAGGGGATCGGCGGCGGGGTGCAGTATGGAGATACACGTGACCTGACCTACGCGGTTTACATTCGAAATACCGATGGCTCCCCAGCCATCCGGCTCGGCGAAGGCGCCGCCTGCGCGCTCTCTCCCGATCAGAAATGGGCGATTGTGCAAACTCCCCGCTCGCCCGAACAGCTTCGGCTCTTGCCCACCGGGGCAGGTGAAGCTCAGTCGCTGACCAACGATGCGATCAACCATCAGTGGGCCCGCTGGTTCTCGGACGGCAAGCACCTGGTTTTTTCAGGCAACGAACCGGAGCACGGTGTGCGCCTCTACGTGCAAGACGTTTCCGGAGGCAAACCGAAGCCGATTTCTCCTGAAGGAGTGGATGCGGTAGGCTTTGCCGTATCGCCCGACGGCCAATCTGTCGTGGCGATTGGCCCCGACCAAAAAGGCTATCTGTTTCCTTCATCAGGCGGCGACCCTCGGCCTGTCAATGGTATGGAATCCGGAGATATTCCCATCAGTTGGAGTCGAGACGGTCGCTCCGTTTACCTTTACCGCAGTGGGGAAGTACCTGCCAGGGTTTATCGCGTCGAGCTGGCTACAGGAAAGAAAACCGTCTGGAAGCAGATTGCTCCGCTCGATCCCACCGGTGTCTCTACCATCGGACCTATCCTGATGACACCAGATGGAAAGACATACCTCTACGGTTTCCATCGAACCCTCGGAGACCTGTACTTGGTGGAAGGCCTAAAATAGATTGCTTTTTTCGAGAGTATGGCAAATGCCTTGCCGAACTCGCTCACGGTGCGGCACCAATGGTTGCGATTGATTGCCATCGAGGACTCTGAAAAGTGGGCAAGCTTGGTCTTCGCCTCCCGTTTGTTGCATCCCCGCCGCGTTTAGCCCGCCGTACCTGGCGGCATCATGGGACTGCGTGCGTTTACGCCCGATAGAGAAGAAATCCTGCTGCTCGCCCGTTGTGGTATACAGTGTTCGGAGTTCAGGAGAATCTACATGCCTCGTTGGTTCTTCTGTAATCACTTCTTTGCCGCGGCTCTGGCAGCCTTTTGCATCGTTCAGACCAGCGCTATCTGCGCGCAGAATTCAACGGGTCCGCAACCCGTACCGCTGCCTCCGCTGGTCCCGGCGCCGGCCGATCAGCCTTACGTCGGCACAATTTCACTCAGCGTCGACCTGACGAACGTTAACGATCGCGTGCTGAATATGCGCGAAAGGATTCCTGTTAAGCCGGGCGAGATTACGCTGCTGTACCCGCTGTGGCTCCCCGGAACGCACTCGCCGTCGAATCCGGTCGCCAACCTGGCGGGGCTTGTCATCATGGCGAATGGCAAACGCGTTCCGTGGGTGCGCGACCGCGTGAACGTATGGGCGTTTCACGTCAACGTGCCTAAGGAAGCAAGCACGCTGGATCTTAATTTCCAATACCTGGCTCCGGTCAAGCCACAGCAGGGACGCATTTCGACCAAAATCGCCGACCTCACCTGGAATAGCGTGCTTCTCTATCCCGCGGGATATTTTGCGCGGCGGATTCAATTTTCTCCCGAACTGAAGTTGCCCGATGGCTGGAAATTCGCGACTTCGCTGGATGTCAAATCGCAGAACGGGGACGTGGTTCAGTTTAAGGACGTTCCGCTGAATACACTGATCGACGCGCCGGTGTATGCAGGGATCAACTTTAAGCGCGTGGACATTTCAACGGGGCTAGACAATCCGGTCTACCTCGATGTTTTCGCAGATAAGCCTGAGCAACTGGAGATCACGCCGGAAGAACTGCAGTACCACAAAAATCTGGTGATCCAGGCGCAAAAGCTTTTCAACTCTCGTCACTACGATCACTATGATTTCCTGTTTTCGCTTAGCGACGCAGTTGGCGGCAAGGGCCTGGAGCACCACCAGTCAAGTGAGGACGGCACCCTCGCCAACTACTTTACCGATTGGGCTGCGGGCGTTTCTGGTCGCGCTCTTCTGCCACACGAATACGTGCATTCTTGGAACGGCAAATTTCGCCGCCCGGCGGACCTCTGGACGCCGAACTTCAATGTGCCGATGCAGAACGATTTGCTGTGGGTCTATGAAGGCTTGACGGATTATTACGGCAATGTCCTGACGGCGCGTTCCGAAATGCGAACTCCCGAGCAAGCACGCGATGTGATCGCGCAGATCGCTGCGAATTTCGAAACCAGCCCGGGCCGCATGTGGCGTTCTTTGGAAGACACGACCAACCAGCCCATCATCTCGTCTCATGCCGCCACACCGGAGAATTGGCCCAGTTGGCAGCGTTCATATGACTACTATCCGGAATCAGATCTCATCTGGCTTGAGGCCGATACCAAAATCCGCGAGCTCAGCAACGGACAGAAATCCCTCGATGAGTTCGCCAAACTGTTTTTTGGAATCGACAACGGAAGCTACGTTACTGTCCCTTATACCTTTGAAGACCTTGTCAAGGCATTAAACACGGTGCAGCCGTACAATTGGACGGAATTCTTCCGCACCCGGGTGTACGAAGTTGAACGGCAGGTTCCTGAAAATGGCATTATCCAGGGCGGGTATCGCCTCGTCTACAACGACACTGAACCGGAGTGGATGAAGCACATGGACAAATCGCGTGCGACTAGCTTCGCTACCTCACTTGGGTTTTCGGTGAAGGGGGGCGGCAGCGAGGATACCGGCGACGGCGATCAGCCCGGCAGTATCACCGACGTGCGGTGGGATGGGCTGGTATTCAAATTGGGTATGACTCCCGGCATGCAACTGCAGGGCGTGAATGATCAGGCTTTCAGCGTTGCCAACCTGGGCGACGCCATCGTTGCCGCCGAGCACAGTACCGCGTCGATCAAGCTGCTGCTAAAGCGGGACAAGGAGTTTATTACTCTGATTGTGGATTACCACCGCGGGCTCCGCTACCCGCACCTCGAGCGAGTCGAGTCGACTCCCGATTATTTGGATACCCTACTCGCGCCGGTGAAATAGGGCCGAACGCCGCTTCCGATGCGCGGTAATCTGGCATCTCTACTTCTTCTGTTCGTCGCTCTGCGGCGGCAAGCGTCGTGCCACTAGGAAACTCCAAACCACCTCGTTCGCGTTGATATCCTGGCTCGTCTTCCCAACTGTGTTTTCGGCTTGAAATTGTGCTCCGCCAGGCCACGTGTTTCCTGCCCCCTTCACGCTATAGAGCACGACCTGTGCGTCCTGCTGGCAGCCGGTGTAAGTGTCGACTTTCGTCTCCATGCCGCCCTTTGCGTGCGCCGGCAATTTGCTGTGCTCGGGCTTGTCCGCACAATGATCAATCTTAGCCCACGCCTTGGCGCTATTTTCCGCGGACAGCGTCGCCAGGCTCAGGTTGTGCTCAGTGCCGCCGCCATAAGGCACCACCGGGTCCGAGGTACCATTGATCATCACCATCGGCACCGGACGCGAAGGCAGACAAACCATCGTCTTCGGCATGGCCGCTCCCACTGCGGCGACTGCCGCAATTCGGTCGCCTAAGGCGCACCCCAGGCGCAGGCTCATGAAGCCACCTTCGGATAAGCCGGTCACATAGATTCGCGACGCATCCACAGAAAACTTCGACCCGAGTTGATCCAGCATCTGGTTGAAGAAGGGAATATCATCTGTTGGCCTTTTCTCCTCGCTGGGCTGTCGCTGCTGTCCTCCGCCACTTGGATGGCCTCCGGCCCCTCCCGGATAGCCGCCTCCCGGATATCTTCCACCTCCTCCCGGATAACCGCCTCCCGGATATCCTCCACCGCCTGGATACCCACCACCGGACCGCCGATGTGTACCGGGCGCCGTAGTCATCACTCGCTCCTCTGGTTGAGTGCCCACATTCCACCTCCCATTCAGGGCAAAGGGATAAACCGCAACGATGCCTTCCCTGTCAGCAAGTTCGTCAAAGCGCGTGAGCACCTCCATGTTGTCGGCATCCTGATTCATGCCATGCAGCAGAATCACAACCGGATAGTGCCGCTGCGGGTCATAGCCTTTTGGCAACCGGACCAGGAACGTGCGTTCCACGTCGTCGACCGTAACATTTTGCTTTGTTTCTTGTTGCTCCGTCTCTTGCGCACAAAGCGCCTGTACGACAAAAATCATCGCTAGGCACCTCACCGCCATGCGTACGGGACGAATCCGGAAAGATTTTCCAAATTTCATCTGAAATCCCCTTCCTTGACCGCAAAAACCGGGGCGACCCCCACGCTCAGCTCGCTCGGATCCGGTCGTCGGGCGCAGTGGATCGCCATCATTTTGGATCGTTGCTCCACTTGCGAAACCCTAGAATCGGAGCGTGGGTTCTCCATTTGCGATTGTTTCCGACAATTCGCATCGGCCCGGGGTAGCCCTCATCCAATTTTAGCCATGCCGCAACCAAATTGCCCGTTGCGACGGACAGAAAAGCCGGGGCACCATGCCGAATGTGAAGCACGTCCACTGGCTTGCGCCTTTTGACCCGGTATAGCACCCGATAGAAGTAAGGCTTGTAGCCGTAGAACGGATGCCTGAGATTGGCATTCTCGGGGGTCACCGGGCACCGGTTCGGATGCTCTTCCAGGCTGAGGATGGCCTCTCTGAAGCCCCGGTACCATAGCACGCGGGGAGGCGCTTTATGCGGTAGCGGACGAGAGGTATCCTCATCCCGAAGAACGCGCCACCGCCCTAATCAAGTGGTGATCTGGTTTCCCGGTTCGTACGCGCCCGATCTCAACCGCAGCGCCGGCGACCTGCCATTCTCGTCCTACTTCGACGTCCTGCCGCGGAGCGGTCGCGCGCTCGTGTATCCGGTCTACAAGGGCACCTACGAACGGCAAGGACCCGACTCACGCTCCTCTGTTTCGACTGCACATCGAGCCTAGCCAAAGTGACGATCTGCGCGCCGTCTGCCGATTGATGGTGGATAGGATCGCGACCGTTCCAAAGACGAAGATCGGCGCGCGTGTCGGCCGCCTCACTGACGAGGATATGGTGCGGCTGAACCGCGCGATTTTGGTCTTCTTGGGCATTGCCGCGCCAGCCGGAGGCGAGCAACTGGAATAGTACAGCGAGGGCGGCTAGCCTGCAGGCTAACCACTTTGCATTCATAGCCAGCAGTGATAGCGTTGATAGCATGGCGACGTTAACCATTCGACAACTTGACGAGAAAACAAAAACCCGGTTGCGGGTGCGTGCCGCCCACCACGGACGTTCTATGGAGGAAGAGGCCAGGGAGATTTTGCGCTCAGCTCTAATTTCTTCCCCCCGGCCAAGATAGATTTTGCCGCACCTTAGTTCGGGCGCGACCGCCTCGGTTGCCTGCTGTCTGCGGGTTCGAGGACTCGAACGCTCGCAGGATTTGTCCTGGAGTCGCACACGGACGAACTGGTGAATCTTGCAACTCAGCTTGCCAGCATCTGAGGTCGAAGCACATGAAACCCTGCCGAGAATGCGGCCACAACATTTCGGAGCAAGCCGCCTTTTGCCCCGGCTGCGGTGCCCCGTACCCGGCCAAGGAGAAGTGGGATGGATGGGGATTCGAATACAAGTCCGAGGCCATGGTTCTCGGCTTGCCCCTCCTGCATGTCTCTTTCAAATACCGTTCCAACCGCAGGCCAGTGCCAGCGAAGGGATTTATCGCGATTGGGCAGTTCGCCTGCGGTGTGGTGACCATCTCTCAGTTTGGATTGGGAGTTTTCAGTGTCAGCCAGTTCACCCTTGCCGGATTCGCCCTTGCCCAGATCGGGATTGCCTATTCCTTGATTGCGCAAATCGGCATCTTCCTGCACCAGGGCCGAGGCCAACTGGTCTGGAGTCTTGCCGATCTTATCCGCCGGTTACTGTAACTAAAAGAGCTGGCGGCCAAATCGTTCGACCGCAAAATCGCCAGACATGATGTCTCCTCTGGAACGCGAACGACGGGAAAGAGTGGCAAGAATCATGATCGCAACATGAGGAGTACTTGTCGGCGCGGCGCCCGCCCTACAGTGGTAAACTCAACGCCCAGATTTAGCGCACATGCGTTTCGTGCTCAAACGCCTCTCCTTGGGATTTGTCCTGATCGTTGTGGCGTCTACGGTGCTGCTGTTGTCCGATCTCGAGCGCCGGACCGCGGGGGCCCGAAGTATGCTGCACATCGGACTCTTGCAGCATGCTTCGACGTTGCTGCTCGATGAAGGCACTCGCGGTGCCATCGACGGATTAGCCGACAATGGGTTCGTTGAAGGCAAGACGGTCATCATCCACAAGTTCAACGCGCAGGGCGATATTGCTGTCGGGAATTCCATCGCCAAGGAAATGGTCAACGCTCGTTATGACCTGCTGCTCACGATGAGCACCCTATCGCTACAGGCGGTCGCAAATGCCAATCGTGGCGCTAAGACTGTGCATGTTTTCGGCTTGGTTGCCGACCCGGCGGTGGCGGGAGTGGGAATCAGTCGCAGCAATCCCCTGAACCATCCGCGAAACTTGGTGGGCATCGGCAGTTTTCTGCCCGTGCAAGATGCATTCCGCATCGCGAGAGAAATGTTTCCGAGCTTGAAGAAGGTGGGCGTGGCGTGGAACCCCGCTGAAGCAAACTCGCGAGCATTCGTCGAAAAGGCCCGCGAAACCTGCAAGCAACTGGGAATCGAGCTACTCGAAGCCAATGTCGAGAATTCAAATGGGGTGGTTGAGGCTGAGGATTCGCTGGTCGCCCGGGGTGCCGAGGCTTTATGGATCGGAGGCGATGTGACGGTCAGTGTCGCCGTCGACTCTGTCCTCTCAGTCGGGCGGAAAGCGAGCATTCCGGTGTTCAGCATCACGCCCGGCAAACCTGACCGCGGGACGCTGTTCGATTACGGCGCTGACTTTTACCAGATTGGCAGGCAAACGGGAGAATTGGCCTCGCGAATTTTGCGTGGAGCTGATCCGGCCCAAATACCCATCACAAACGTAGTCCCCATCCAGTTTGTTGTGAATACGACCGTGACCATGGGTCTTAAGCAGCCCTGGTCGGTTCCGGATGACCTTCTTCGCCGCGCAACCGTGGTAGTTGATGAATCGGGAATTCACGACCGGTCGGCAGTGAACCAGGCCAAGCGGCACAGCGCCAGTGTGAAGTAAAAAGGGGAAGCAGATCACCAAACAACTTCGCGGCGAAACGGTCGAACTCAAGATCCAGGGAAGTGTGGACTCTAATGGGCTGATCCTCTTCGAGCGGCCTCGTCGGCTGAAATTAAGGGCAAAGCAAGACGCTGCCTCCCCCCAATCCCCACCTGAACGTCCACAAGCGAGCCGAGGCGTAGTCCGGGAAAGCACTGAGCGCCCGTTCCATAAACCCTCCAAATCGGCGGCGCGCAAGTGGCTCTGTCGCAAAGGTCAGAAACTGCGTGATACGCCCTGCCCAGCAGTTCACAATTTTTTACTTATTTTTACCTCTAATCAACAAATGTCTGGTCGGCTTCGACTATGTTGGTTTTCCGGGCTGGTCCGGGCAAAGGCCGGGTCAGGAGTCCACCATGAAGCCAAAATGGCTTAGGAACGAACGAACCCGACTGATTTTGACTCTAGAACTCGCCGTCGTATTGCCCGCCGCCGCCCTGGTCGTTCTGAGCGCCTGGCATCTGAGTCAGATCCAGCGCGACCGGGCGGTGGAGGCTGCCTTCCAGCGCGACTTTAGCCAGATGCTGGCGATTTCCGAGAAGGAAATCAACCACAAAGCATACGAACAGTTGGATGATGTTCGAGCTGAGTTTCCAGTTTCGGGCCCGACCCACGTGGAGACGCTCGACAGAATTCTTGCCGCACACCCGTACATCGCCCATGTTTTCGCTTATGACCCGGATCAAGGTATGGTCTTTCGTTCCCAGCCTCACCGCCTGGCGCATGATCCATCGTTCCGCGCGGAGGCGGATGATCTGTCCCAAATCGGCGATGGTTGGCTAAAGTTGGAGTTCAAGGAACTGGCGCAGAAGATCACGAAAATGGAGAAGAAGGGAACTCCGTACTACGCCTTTAGCAATTGGGTACCACGAGGTGAGAAACATCTGTATCAGTCCATAGTCTTGTTCGTCAAAACGGACGGAACCACTGGCCACAAGTCGCTGGGGGGAATCGCGTTCGACGCCGAGTATCTGCGCGATCAGTTTTTCCCGGAGATGCTGGACACAGTAATGAGCCACAGCCTTGGTGAGGGACAGGGGGAAAAGAACCAATGTGCGATCATGCTGCACCCCAAGGGTGAATCGACTCCCTTGGCGGTTTCCGGCTGGGATGGCGGTGAGCCTGAGGTGGAACGCAACCTGGAAAGCCTATTCCCGGGTCTTACGCTGGCCATCAAACTGCGTGGAACGACCCTGGAAGCCCTCGGACATCGCTTTGTGCGAACCAGTTTCCTCATTCTCGGGGCCTTGTCTTTGGTGCTGGCCGCCGGCATTGTCATGACCTATCGCAACGTGAGCAAGGAAATGGCATTAGCCCGGCTGAAGTCCGACTTCGTCTCCAACGTCTCGCACGAGCTAAGAACCCCGCTCTCACTGATACGGTTATATGCCGAGACCTTGGAGATGGGACGGCTCACCAGCCCGTCAAAATACCAGGAGTACTACTGCATCATTCGCAAAGAGAGTGAGCGTCTGACTGCGCTCATCAACAACATTCTGGATTTTTCGCGAATCGAGGCCGGCAGGAAGGAATACGAATTCCGCGAGACCGACATGCGTGAACTGGTGCACAACACGCTGGATTCCTATCGCTACCAGATTGAGCAGCACGGCTTCACCTATGAAGAGAAGATCGATGACGTTCCGCCGTTGCGCGTGGACCGCGAGGCCATGGCTCGCTCGTTGTTGAACCTCGTCAACAACGCTCTCAAGTATTCGCAGGATAGAAAATATATCGGGGTCAACCTGTATCGCGACAACGGATCGGTAAAGCTGGAAGTGATTGACCACGGCATCGGCATACCGAGCCACGAACAACCTAAGATTTTCGAGAAATTCTATCGCGTGGGCGAACCCTTGGTGCACAACACGAAAGGCAGCGGCCTGGGCCTCTCCCTGGTGCGTCACATCGTGCAGGCGCATGGCGGCGAGGTCAGAGTAGACAGCACGCCTGGCCAGGGCAGCAAGTTTACGATCTCTCTGCCGGTAATGCCGGGAGCGAACGGACGCAAGCTGGCCTCGGCATAAAGGCCGCCGCGGGAGAAACTGGCTATGGTACCCATCAGATCAGCGGTCAAATTACCGGCCAAGACAAAGAGAAACCGCGGAGATCACGAGATGGCCAGAATTCTGATTGTCGAAGACGAGCCCAACATGGTTGCCGGGTTGCGCGACAACTTCGAGTATGAGGGGTACGAGGTCATTACCGCGCCGGACGGCATGGCTGGCCTCGAGCGCGCCCTCAACGAAGCTCCCGACCTCGTGATTCTCGACGTGATGATGCCCCGCATGAGTGGGCTGGACGTCTGCAAGCAGCTCAGGGCTAAGCGGCCCGCTCTCCCGGTCATCATGCTTACCGCACGCGGTCAAGAAGTGGATAAAGTGGTGGGTCTCGAGCTGGGAGCCGACGACTACATTACCAAGCCATTTTCTATTCGCGAACTGCTGGCTCGGGTGAAAGCGGTTTTGCGCCGCTCGCAGAACCTTCCCCAAGAGCAAGACCGCCACGTTTTTGGTGACATAGAGGTGAATCTCCGTAGCTGCCAAGTCTCGCGCGGCGGCAAGGCCTTGGACTTCTCCTCGAAGGAATTCGAATTGCTGAAGTACTTCCTCCACCATCGGGGGGAAGCCTTGACCCGCGATCGGCTGTTGGAAGAGGTCTGGGGCTATGATCGCTTTCCCAGTACCCGCACCGTGGATGCGCACATTGTCCGTTTGCGCCAGAAGATCGAGCCTAAGCCGGAAGAGCCTCGCTTCATCCTGACTGTACATGGCACGGGTTACAAATTTGTCGGCTGATCGGCATGCGAAGGAGAAGAAACTTGGAAAAGGCTTTACGAATTCGGGGCCGACACCGGTTAGGAAGATGGGCACGTCGGAAAGAGGTTTCGCTCAAAACGCGAGAGCTTTCGGTTTTTCGAGAGGTTGGCCGCAGTAAACGGGACCTAGAAGACCAACTTACGGTCTTGCGCGGCGACCTCGATGACTTGCGGCGCACCATGTATGAAGCCGTGCAGGTGCAGAGAAAGCTTTGCGGCCCGCGCCTCATTCGCCGCCCGCCCTTCGAAATCGCAGGCGAGATTTTTCCCGTGGGCCACCTCTCTGGGGATTTCCTCTGTGTATTTGAGTCAGATGGCAATGTGGTTTTTGCAATCGGCGATATCTGCGGGAAGGGACTGTCCGCCGGCATGTGGTTCACATACGTAGTGGGCATGGTTCGACTGCACATGGCGGCCTTGGGAAGCCCAGCCGAGGCGTTGGCTGCCATGAATCATGATCTGCTGCAAACCGGTTTGGCAGCCCCTCTGACCAGTCTGGTCCTGGCTCGAGTCGCGCTGAGCACGGGAGAGATTACCTACTGCAATGCGGGACATCCACCGGCTCTGCTTTTCGCCAGCCATGGCCCCGCCGAGAACCTGCAAGAAGGTGGGCCGCTGCTGGGGGCGCTGGCTGGAGCTTCCTTCGTTGACGGGCACACGACATTACGGCCAGGCGATACCTTGCTGGCCTATTCCGACGGTATCGTGGAGTGCCGCAACGAAAATGGCGTCGAGTTCGGGGCAGAACAGTTACTGGCGAGTGCACAGGGTTCGCGCACCTCTACCGCAAGCAGCGTGCTTTTTTCGCTGCTCGGAACCGTGGAGGACTACGCCGGTAACCTGCTACGTGAGGACGACATGGCATTGATCGTGGTTCGCCGGGCGGATGGGTGATACCCAACTCGTGATCGAAGAACTGACCGGGATGAAAAATGGTTGTGTCTGACACTGGCAAAACTCGTATCGCCCATATTCAGTCTGCTGGATTTGTGGCAGCCGGGCCACGAGCCAGTGCGGGCGGCCCGGTCGGTGGCGACGACAGCTCGCTCATCCGCCAGGCGCAACTGGGCAATGCTGCCGCCTTCGAGCAGCTCGTACGGCAATACGATCGTGCCGTCCTGCGTCTCGCCGTCCATCTCACTGGCTCGCAGGAGGACGGCCAGGATATCTACCAGGACGCGTTTCTCCGTGCCTACATAAACCTGCCACGCTTTCGCTTCGAGTGTTCGTTTTACACCTGGATTTACCGCATCGTGACCAATCTTTGCCTGGATCACTTGCGCAGCAAGAATCTCCGCCGACGGAACGTGTTCGCCGCGGTTTCTCGAGACGGCAGGCAGGAAGAAGTGCTGAACTACGTGCCCGACCAACGCCCGGGCGCCAACCCCGAGCACAGCCTGGTCGGCCGCGAATTGCGGCAATGCATTCTGCGGGCGCTGGCAAAACTCTCGCCCCGCGAGCGCGTGGTTTTCGAGTTGAAACACTACCACGGCCTGAAACTTCGAACTGTGGCCGGCATTCTGAATACGACGGAGGAGACGATCAAGAACACCCTGTTCCGAGCCACCCACAAATTGCGTACCGAGCTTGCTGAAATTCGGTAAATCGAGCTGTAGAGGCGGAAAGACATAAAATGGGCGCAGGCTCTTCGCGGTTTTTCGAAGGGTGGGCGCCAGGGTCTCCAGTACCTGGCATGTACTTGAGGGTATGCCAGTGCAACGCAAAGCGACAATCTTCATGAATAACCGCAGCCAGGCGGTGCGGTTGCCCAAAGACTTTCAATTCAAGACTCAGGAAGTCTTCATTAGGAAAGAGGGCAGCGACGTCGTCCTCTCGCCCCGCCCGACTGACTGGTTGTCCTATCTCGCCGATGCGCCTCGCCTCGGAGAGCTTCATGGAAGGCGTCGAAGACCTGCCGGTACAGGAGCGCAAGCCGTAATGCTGCGCTACATGCTGGACACCGACACCTGGTCCTACATCATTTGAAGCGTTCAAACCAGGCTGTCCTGAAACGACTGCACAAAGTCCCTGTCAGCGATATCTGCATTTCCGTGATCACGAAGTCGGAACTGCGGTTTGGCGTCGAACTGTGTCCCAGACGGCAGCAGGACGCTGCCTTGGACAGATTTCTGCGCTATCTAGAGGTTCTGGATTTCCCGGATGAAGCGTCGGCTCATTATGCCAAGATTCGAGCAGAGCTAAAGACGCGTGGTACGATGATCGGCGCCAACGATCTATTTGTTGCTGCTCAGGCGAGAAGCCTGGACTTGACGCTGAGTACGAACAGTACGCGAGATTTCGGACGAGTCCATTGACCGAGCAAGGCGTGCGTTTCCCGCAGAACCTGTGCGTACCGTTGACGCAATTCATTTGACATCTGCATTGGCCGTGGTTCTGCGGTCCCGAATGTGGAACTCCTAAGTCTTGACGATTGCATTCGTCGCTCCGGTGAACAGCTCGTATTCCGACTCCAGCCGAGTGACTCTGTCCAACTTTCAAAAAGGTTTCCGACTGAGGTCGCAAATTTATCTTCCGTTTATGACGCCTCACGGAAGAATCCAAGCAAATGCACTCGGGCTTGGTCCGCAGCTGGAAGCCGACTGGCGACGTGCAGGTCCACACCAAGAGACCTCATGAGTTGGTCAAGACTGTCTTTCAGCTTGTGGCTGCGGACGCGGACTTCGGTGGGCAGTGCGTGGCTGGATTGAATCGCTTTGAGAAATACTCTAGACAGCGCATTTTCGCAGGGGACGCTCGAATCGGTGACCTCCGACGCGTACACCATCCCGGTGTCCGCATCGACGGCGACCGAGATCGATGCACACGACTTGCGCTCCTTCTTTTTGCCAATGGGGAGGCCGCTGAAGATATAGTCGAGCTCCATTTTTCCGCGAACGGGATAGTCCTTGGCGCGGCGTAGGGTCTCTTCATCCAGATAGACCGGTGAGCTGGGCGGATCGGGAAGAAGCGTCGACTTGACAAGATTGATCTGGTACCGCGGCTCACTGTCTTCCACCCACGTGACCAAAGGATAGGTCTCGGCCTTATTCCAGAACTTTGCTTTCTTCTGGCTCGCGACGGCTGTGCAAACCACGAGCACCGCGCGAATGCACTCGGCCAGCATGCGCGCCTCGTCCGCAGTGACAAACCAAGGGTGAAAGCCAGGGCGTATTGCGCGGAAGATAGGCGACGCAAGCCCACGCCCCTGCGGATGGCGGAGCGCAGCCAGTAGTTTGCGGTCCTGCGGTTCCAACTCTGCCCTCGGCACAAACTCCACGTACACGCTGCGGTTGATGGCGAAGAACTCGCCAGGATCAGCCATTTCTTCAGCTTCGAGCTTACGAAAGGTGCGAAGCCCTTCCGCTCCGATATACGCGTGCATGGAGTACACTTCGCCGAGCGCGCCCATCACCGAGCAGTAGCAGAGTTCGTCGCTCGCGCTGTCGCGGACCAGGATCAACTGGCTCTCGTCGAGAATCTGCCAGGGATGAAGGCCGAATAAATCGGAGGCCAATGCATAGAGCCGCTGCATCGCAGTGAAAGAGGGCGGGGTTTCGCCCGCAAGCTCTTCAACAAAGAGAAGGTCGGGAGGAACCTGAGGAGAAGCAGCGCGTTTCTTCGACATGTTGGTTCGACTACGCTTCTGTGCGCCCCAGTTGGGCGCGTCTGAGAATTCTTCGATGGTACCCGTGCTTGCCGTAGGCAGCGAAGCTCACCGGGCGTCTGCCGGGGCGATTCACTGGCGGACTTGCCTCGCCCACAATGTTCCCTCGCTGTAGCCTATTTCCCGTACTTTTGAGCTGCCTTCGAAATCGATGGCACGGCGGTGGCAAGATCTTGCGGGTTCATGACCGGCCGAAGAGAAATCTGAGCGTTGAATGCTAGGAACCACGGCTCAGCGATAGCCGGAATCTGCGATGTGTCCTTCATGTCAAAGACAATGGAGCACGACCTTTGGCCTTCGTCGTCGGCAAAGTAATACGCCGCTTCCGGCTTGAGATCGGCCACAATTTGCTCGACTGTTGGACCTAACGTTCCTGCTTTAGCAGCAGCATTTCCTGTTTCCACAGGAATCGATACTCTGAGCAACATGCGCATATCGTGTGCCTCCTGGAAGGTAAAGCGCCACGGATTATATACGAGGACCTATGTGCTGAAACCCTTTCGTTCGACGAGGTTCAAAGGGTAGTTCCCGGCGTTTCATTTCTGTGGAAGAGTCGGGCGTTTCTCGGAGTCCTTTCTAACGCGCAGAGATCGTCTGGGGTTGCGGTCCATCAGTCCGGGTGACTGCCGTCACTGATAAGCGCTGCGCACCAGTGGCTGAACACCAAAAGCCTTACGTCGTGAGTGGCTCACGCAAAACGGGTTTTGACGGATTGGAAATGAACCCAGCCAGAATTGTGGACCCACCGGTGCTGTTCGGCCAGACCCTCTGACAAGGGCGCATCGTGAACAGTTCGCGGGAAAGGTATGTCAACCAGTCCATTTGTGTGACTTCTGCGCTGCCGACCAAGAATTCCCGGCCCCCGAAGCAGTGTGGGTGAACCGATACATGCGGCCACGCACAGATCGTTTCTTCGACTCTCTTCAGGTACTTTATGATTTCTCCAGTCGCTTGCTTTTTTCGATGCCGGCCTCTCGATTCACGGAGCCGACGATTGGATTTCTACAGCGATCCGATGCGCTCCCACCCACCGGGGTAGGCAGTCACCAAACCAAGATCATCAACCACGATTTCAGCCGAGAATCCGGTATTGCTTTCGTAGCGATAGGTGTTGTTCCCAAGCCGTGTGTAGCGTTGTGACCGCGGTTGAACCGTAAGCTCGGGGAACTTGACCCAAGCGGCGATGATCGACTCGCTGCTCCCGACTTGGAGGTTCAGACGCCTGATCGCAACGGTGTTCGTCGCCGGCGTCACCGCCAGGTCAATGTCGTTACAACCATGAATGTCGCGTATCTCCTGACCTGAACTGCGCCATACACCTCGGCTCTCCACGCTCAAGCCAAGGCTTTTAACATCGCTTCCGATTGTGCGTTCTACTTGAACTCGATGAGTGAACCAATTCTCATCGCAATGGATTTCGTAGTTCGCCTGCATCGGCCGCTGATCTTTGAGGACTCCGACAATCATGCCTTGGAACAGCCAGCCTTCGGCAGAATGCCAGAGAGCGCAATAATCCGTGCCGTTCAGCAACAGGTTTTTCCAGACAACTACACGCTTGAGATCGTCTGCCACTGTGGAATTCTCTGATTGCAGATTGTACCGTTTACGGGTGCTGCCATCCCGGGTGTGAGCAAGGCGAGCCACCAATGTGGGATCGCTACATCAGGGTCGTGCCGAAACCTTTCGAGTGAATGCAAGAAGTTAAATTGCACCGACCTAGCACGCTGTGGAATCCCTTTGCGTGAAGGGCTCCTGGCTTCGGGGAGGTTGAACACGGCAACAGCAACCGGTAGCGAGAGGCACACGGCGGTGCATGGCCTTGGCGAGATTGCGCGATAGACGCCGAGACCTCGCGCATTGACCACATCGCCTTTGAGATACCCGTCGCGGATTTCGAATACGACAAGGAAAGGCTGGAGGCACTGGGGCTTGAGGTTGAAACCGCCGAGCACGCATGGGTGCATTGGCGCTCCCTTGATGTGACCGATCCTGAAGGCAATCGAGTAGAGCTAGTCTGCTACGATGCAACGTTTGAGAAACGCTCTGTCTGTCGCCGGTGAAGTTGCAAGAAAGGGTTTCGCGGGTACATTGATGTGGGGGGTGCGTGCGACAGTCGCTCGCCATTACGCTACTTCTGATAATCGTTGTGCCCCTGGTCTCAGCCGAAGGGATACGGGCTGGCGCGGCACAATCGCTGATCACTCCCGAACTTCTCAGCGAACACCCGGTCTACTTAGCGGGATTCGGACACAACCGCGTCGCCACCGGCGTCCACGACGATCTCTCTGCCCGCTGCCTAGCGCTCGGCGTTGCGAAGGAGACGCTAGTCATTTGTTCAGCCGATCTGATCGGTTTGTTTTACGATGACGTGCTTACCATCCGACGAGCATTTCAACAGAATGCTCCGGCGGCATCGTTTCTGGTGGTCTCCTCAACGCACACACACGCCGGACCCGACACGCTGGGACTCTACGGCCCCAAGCTGCTCGAAACGGGAATCGACAGGAAATATCTGGGCTGGGTGGACCAGCGCATCGCCTCGACCGCGGTTGACGCTGTGCGTGGCATGCAGCCGGCGCGTTTAGAGTTAGCGCGCGACGACCATCCGCTGCTTGCGATGTTACAAGGTGTGGATCGCCCTCCCACGGTGAAAGATCCGTTCCTCTTTGTGATGCGCTTGGTTGCGCTTACAACCGGCAAGACGATCACAACCTTGGTCAACTGGAGCGATCACCCAGAAGTGCTCGGTCGAGAGAACACCGAGATCACGGCGGATTATCCACATTGGGTGCGTGATTATCTCGAGAAGCAATTCGGCGGCATAGCCCTGTTTTTCTCCGGCTCGATCGGAAAGGTCTCACCACTTGGCGATCAGGTCGCGTTGTTCGATCCAGAAACCGGCAAGGCCGCCCAGGACGGGACTTGGTGCAAGGCTGAGCTCTTGGGAATAGAGATCGGAAGGCTTGCCGAACGGGCACTGAGGAGCGCAAAATCAGTGGACCTCGGCTTGCTCGCCATCAAGACCAATACCGTGTTTGTCCCCATGCATAACTCGTTTTTCCGAGCCGCCGAGGCTGCAGGCGTGTTCGCGGGACGGAAGCCTCTCTATACGAATGGCAAACTCGATCCCAGTACCGAACAGCACGACTTGCCGGACGTTGGACGCGTGGATTTTGCCATCGGGCACGACATTCAAACCGAAGTTGACTATGTTCAACTACGCTCCGCCGGCGCAACAGTGGCGGACATCGTAACCATTCCTGGAGAAATCTATCCCGAACTGGTCAACGGCGGCGTGACACGCTATGCCGGAGCCGACTATCCGGAAGCGCCACTGGAACCGGTTTTACGGGAGCAACTCAAGACGAAGTATCAATTCATCTTCGGTCTGGGAAATGACGAGATCGGCTATCTGATTCCCAAGGCAGAGTGGGACGAAGAACCTCCCTGGCTCAAGAATGCCGCGGAACCTTGGTATGGGGAAGTAAACTCCGTAGGGCCGGATGCCGCTAGCTCCGTCCTGAAAGCTTTGGTCGCGCTGATTCGTCGTTGACTGAAGTCGCGGGCAACAAACTGCAGCGCCTTTGGGGCGAAACCAACGGAATTCGACCCTGCCATTGTTCCCAAACTGTTCCCCAACTGAGGCCGGCAGGTTGCCGGAGCCGTCAAGCGTTTCGAGTTTCGGCGGGTTTACGGGCAGTAGTGCGATGCCGTGATTACCCATTGGAGGCAAGGACGTGATCCGGTGTTCGACCGAACGCTAGGCTGCGCGGCGGCCCTCGAGCGCAAATATGATGAGGCGGTGTGAAATTCGCAAAACATATCAGGTTCTTCACGCACTCGGCGCACGCGCGGTCATCCCGGACGTGCGTTCCCCGATCCCAACCGACGGATTCTTTCGAATTGAGCTGAGGCTGGGGGAGGATCTTGTTATGACAGGCACGGCTGATATGTAGGGCGATCTGCAGGCGGCTCGAAGCCGTTGACTCTTCTGCACTAGCCTTGGTCCGGCCGTTGGCGGGCGGCCACGGCCATCGACCGCCCACCAATCTCAATTGTCAAATAGCTCGCCGACAGTCTGAATCAGGCGGAAAGTTCTCCGCTGGGTACTCAGTGACCGCCGAACAGGTCCGACATTACGGCCACGCCCGGGTCGCATGCGTGGTTCAGGCAGGGAAGCCCGAATCCCGATTCTAGCGACTTCAATAGTGAGAAGCTGTTGTAGTATTCGCCGCTCTTCACACCATTTTTGTCGCGGCGGTTCAGTTCCACGGTGAGAACGACGGTGTTCTGGTTCTGCCGGGGGAACCGGCCATTCGGCGCGTTCAAGACACCACTATAGTCGTTCTCGTCCCAAACGATGACGATAGCGTTGCGGCCCTGATGCCAGCCCGGTGAAGCCTTGATCGCTTCTACCACGCGCTGGATGGTGACGTCGCCTTGCTGGATCAAACCGGGATTCAAACCCGCCTGCGTGCCCACCGTGACGTCGCCGGGTGGAAGGCCGGGGTCAAAAGCACAGAAGGCATCGCCGTTGCCGCGACCGTGTTGGTCATCGCATTGGTTGGGCACGATGAAAGAGAAAGATGGGACATTTCCCGACGCCAAGTCGGCATAGAGACCGCGGGGGCCATCGAAACCCACGACGTTATTCAGACTATTGTCCCGCGAAGAGTCGTCCTGGACGTTCGCGAAGTATGCGAACGGATTGTGCTTCACGGCATACGCCTGCACATAACTGGACGAGGTTAGCGGCGCAAGGTCCGTGAAATCCGTCAGGTTGCTTACTGTGCCGTTGCTGGAATTCACACCCAGAGGGGAACCGAGCGGCAGGCTTTCCTGATAGGTCTTCCAGCCTAGGCCGATGTGCACGAGCTGGTCGCCAATGGTCATGCCCAGCACCGGCTCGGCAGGCACTGACTTCACGCCGTCGATGTCGGCGAGGTAATTGAAAACCCCAGGAGTTGTTTCGTTCCAGTCATCAACAGCCGGCGTTTCGGCGTCTGTACCGGTTCCCGAAATCGGGCAGACACTGGTAGTTTCGATGGGAATGGGAGCAGTGCCGAGGTCGTTATCAGCATTCACGATGCCCGAGGCAATGTTGGGTGTGCACGTGGTGCTACCCCAATTAGGGGCATTGTCGCTGCGGATACCGAAATTCGAACCGCCGACAATCTCTAGATAGTTGGTCAGACTGGGATGTCCAACAGCGAAATAGTTTGTCGCGAGATTGACTTTTCGCTTCGCGATCAGACTGTTCAGGTACGGCTCGTTGGGATTGTTAAAGATCTGCTGGAAGCCGTGATTCTCCATCATAATGAGGAAGACGTGGTCCAGATGCCTAACGCCTTTGGGTACATCACGCTCTTGCGCCATTGCGCTTCCTGCCAACGCTGCTACCAATAGACCCAACCCTGCAATTTTCTGTGTCATCTCAGCAACCCTTCTTGTTTTGGTTTAGAAAAAGACCAGCAAACACTCTCCAGGGCGGGAATGCTAAGAGAGGATTGTTACGGCTCGATAAAAGTCATGTTACAGCAAGATGAATTTCGCAATACAGGCGGGTAGCGAAATACAGCGAAGAAGAAAAACCCCTGCACCCGCGTTCGAGGTGCAGGGGTAGAAGCTCAGCTCACAGTTCTGCCAACAACAGATTGGGCTTGTGTTGCTAAAATGCTGTTTCTTTGGCGGACACCGTCAAATATGGCCCGCAACCTTTACCGAAGACTGAAGTTCTGTGGCACGAATTTCGAGCCGCCAAGGTCAGCGTCGGTGAAGCCGAAGACGAAGAATTATTTGGGGGATTTACGATCGGATTTCCATTCACATCGTTACCCTCTTCCACGAAGTCGTTGTCATTGGCGATCCAGAGGGTGTGAAGAGTCGTCTTCCCCTCCGGGACATCCGGACCGAACGCGACGCCCTTGATCTTGGATGGAATTTCGTCAGGGGCGAAAGCATTCGCCCCGAGAGACGGTGCCGTAAGGGATTGAACGATATCCAGAAACAACGTCTTCGGGACCGCATCGCCACGGCATTGGTGCTATCTCCGGGCGGTACGTTGGCTTCGCGTCCGGTGCCATCACGCTCATCGACCAGGAATTCATGGTGTTGAGTGCGCAGCCGCTGGCGGATACTATCAACCGGCTTCCCGCGGACCAGGATCCCCTCGTTCAGGCCCTTTTGTATTACAAAATTCTCCACTGTGCGCTGGCGTCGGGGCAAGAGATTCCATTTGTCCAGGCTCACAACACACCCGAGGCCTTGAACTTCCGCCGGGCACCATGCCGGATGTGAAGCACATCCACTTGCTTGCGCCTTTCCCGGACACGGTATATCACCCGATAGAAGTGAGGCTTGCGGCCGTAGAACAGATGCCTGAGATTGGCATTCTCCGGGGTTACCGGGCACCGGTTCGGATGCTCTTCCAGGCTGAGGATGGCCTCGCTGAGGCCCCGGTACCATTTCAGGGCGGCGTCGGAGTGCTCGGCGTTGATTTCGGCAAAGAGAAAGGCAAGGTCGCGCTCCGCTCGGGCAGTGAGGTTAACGACGTATACCATGCCGGGTTTCGAATTCGTCGAAAAATTCCCTTGCCGGCCGGTGCCTGCCCTTCCTGATGTCCTCCAGACCCTGCCGGATGCCCTCTGCCGCATCAGCCTGAGCAGCAACGTCGAGCAGGCGCTGATAGGCTTCCGCGTCCTGCACAATGGCGGCGGCCTTCCCCTTCACCGTGAGCACGACAGGGCGTTTGCTTTTCTTCAACTGTTTCAGAAAATCGCCCGAGCGGCGTCGGAATGTCGTCAGCGACTGAATATCCTTGGTGATGTCAAGCATCGGCCTGTTCCGTTAGAGCACCTTTTTAGGTGCTACCAGCATACCGCATGACCGCAAGGGCGGTAAAGACCAAAAACACGAGGACTTGTTGCCTCAGCGATCTTAAGGCCCGCATCCGCCGCGTCTGCGGCTTCCTTTTGACGACCTTTTCGAACACGAGGCCCCACGCCTTCTTTGCGCCCCAAGCCCTCATCCCGGCGTCGCGTCCGAACAAGCACTAGCGTGACTCGGGAAAAACTCCGAAAACAGACATTATCGATTGCGGATGAGGTCACTCGTGGAGTGCAGTGTAGCAGGAGGCACGCTGAGCACAGTCGTGCCTGCCGAGGAGAAGCCCACGAGTACGTCTACGATCTGAACGACGCGGTTCCCACGTATTGGCGGTCCCCTGTGCTGCGGACCGCTGCCCACAGGCAATGCTCAAAAGCGGAGGCGTACCCATGAAGATCCCGATCCACGCAATCAGCCGCGAAGAGTTCAGGGGGCCGCACCGGCTTCCTTGACTGGCATTTCCTCTTGCGGGTACTATCAACCCCTTCCATGGACCAGGATTCCCTCGTCGGTCAGTCGCTTTTGCATTACAAAGTTCTCCGCCAACTGGGATCGGGTGGCATGGGCGTGGTGTACGAAGCCCAGGATTCCCAGCTCGGCCGCCGCGTGGCCTTGAAGTTTCTTCCGTCTGAAATGGCGCAGGATAGCCAGTTGCTGGAACGCTTCCAGCGCGAGGCGCGCGCCGCTTCTTCACTGAATCACCCGAACATCTGCACCATCCATGCGATTGAGCAGTACGAGCGCCGGCACTTCATCGTAATGGAGCTGCTCGAAGGCGAAACCCTGGCCCAGAAGACGAACCGGAAGCCCATGGAAATGGACACGCTGCTGCCGCTTGGCATCCAGATCGCCGACGCACTCGAATCGGCCCATGCCAAGGGGATCGTGCACCGCGATATCAAGCCGGCAAACATATTTCTTACCGGCCGTGGGCAGGTGAAGATTCTGGACTTCGGCTTGGCGAAGATAAGCGGTAGCGAGGCCGCGCAGGGAACCTCCATCGAGCAGGGCGAAACTCTGGTTTCCCAACTGACTTCACCCGGCTCGGCCGTGGGTACGGTTTCCTACATGTCTCCGGAGCAGGCTCGCGGGCAACTGGTCGATGCTCGGACAGATATCTTTTCCACTGGCACAGTGCTCTATCAAATGGCCACTGGAACCCTCCCTTTTCACGGCGACACCTCGGCTCTAATCTTTGACGCTATCCTCAATCGCGATCCCAGGCCGGCCTCGGAGTTGAACCCCGCGCTGCCCGCAGATTTCGTCCGAATCTTGGAGAAGACACTGGAAAAGGATCGAAATCTACGCTGCCAAACGGCCACTGAGCTGAAAACCGACCTCAGCCGCCTGAAGCGCGACCTCGAATCCAGCGCCCGTCGTGCTAGGGAGAGGACCGAGTCCGACCCTGGCATTGCGAAGCCAGGGAGAAAATCGGTCGCCGTTCTCTATTTTGAAAACATAAGCGGCGCCAAGGAAGATGAGTACCTGCGTGACGGCATCACCGAGGATGTGATCACCGAACTTTCCAAGATTCGGGGGCTGAACATCTTTTCGCGCCCCACCGTTCTTACATTTCGCGACAAAGCCGTAACCCCGGCGCAGATCGGCCAGCAATTGGGCGCGGCCTACGTCTTGACTGGCACTTTGCGCCGCGCTGGTGCCCGCCTTCGTATCAACGCCCAGCTGGTGGATACGCACACCGATTTTCCGCTCTGGTCAGATCGCTTCGACCGCGAGATGAAAGACGTTTTCGAGGTTCAGGACGAAATGGCCCGCAGGATCGCTGAGGCTTTGCGCGTCACCCTTTCTCCCGAGGAACTTGAGGCCTTGGCCGTCAAGCCCACGGAAAACCTGCAGGCCTACGACCTGTATCTGCGCGGTAAGCGCTACGCTCGGCGCCAAACCCGCCAGGACCTCGAGTTCGCCCTGCAGATGTTCGAGAATGCGGTGGCCATTGACCCCAGCTTCGCCCTTGCCTATGCCGCCTGTGCCAATGCCTGCGCCATGTTTTACTGCAACTACAGCCGCGATCAGACTTGGGTAGAACGCGCTCGGGAAGCCTCGGGGAAGGCCGTGGCTCTACGCTGGGACCTGCCCGAAGTGCAAGTCAGTCAGGCTTGGGTTCTGTACGCAGCCGATCTACATGGCGAAGCCGTGCGCATGGTCAAGAAAGCCATCGAACGCAAGCGCGATTGCGAGGGCGCCTACTACCTCCTCTGCCGTGCGCTGTTCGCCGCGGGACGCTACCAGGAGGCTCTGGACATTGCCGAAGCCGCCATCGAAGCCAGTGGTGAGGACTACAACGTTTATGTGCCCGTGCTGAACTGCCTCGGCGCCATGGGCAAAGAGGAGGCCGCACGCAACATGCGCCAGCGAAGGATGGCAGCGCTCGAAAACCACTTGAAGCAGGTGCCCGAAGACGCGCGAGCACGAATCCTGCTGGGCTCCGACTACGCTTTCTTAGAGCGTCCCGACGACGCATTGCGCGAGCTCAACCTGGCTGTCACTTTACGTGCGAATGAGGCCTCAATTCTCTACAACGCGGCGTGTCTCTATTGCAAACTGAATAGGAAGTCCGATGCTTTGGACGCCCTGCGCAAATCATGGGAAGCGGGTTTCAAGGACTCGGAGTGGGCCCGCCGCGATCCGGACCTCGTCCTGCTGCACGACGACCCGGAGTTTGACCGTTTGTACCCGGGGAAACCTGCTTCACCGCCCGCCTCTGGTTCCCACTAGGGCCTGGTCCTTTGGCAATCCGTGCCTCGGCGATCCGCTAGCGAATGAATCGACCCACGGGTTGAATTTGCTCGTGCCCGGATTCCTCGGAGCAGACGGTTCTTCGATGGCGGCAAATCGTTCGACCGCAAAATCGCCCGATCCTGCAGATGATGTCTTCTGGACAAGTAGACGGAGCGGCCGCCCAACGCTCACACCGTTCGTATTGGTCCGGGGTAGCTCGCGACCACAGAATCCGTGGTAAGGAGTGTAATGCCCTCCACCGTGGCCTGTGCAATCAGAACGCGATCGAACGGATCGTTGTGAATCGTCGGCAAGCTCTCGATGGCGACCACATGGTCGCTCACTATCGGCAACTCGCTATAGCCGTTGTCGAGCAATCCGCGGCGCAGGACCCGTGCGTCCACCTTGAAGTCGTCGCGGCCCAAGCCACGCTTAATAACGACTTCCCATAAACTCGCGGCGCTGAACAGGAGTTCATTGCCAGGACTATCGATTAATTTGCGAGCTTCCACGGACAGCCGATCGGGATGGCCTGCGGCCCAGAGGAGAAGATGGGTATCCAGCAGCAATTTCATACCCCGCCACCGAAGAGCCCCGCAATCTCGGCCTGCCCCATTCGGTCGAAGTCGTCAGGTACGGAAATCTGCCCTGCCATAAAGCCCAGTCGGCGTACCTGGGAGCGGGTTGGGGCGTCAAGCGGCATGACCTTCACCACGGGTTTTCCCGCCTTCGCTATGATGAAAGACTCGCCCTTGGACGCTTCTTCCACAAGCCTTGAGAGGTGGGTTTTAGCTTCGTGAATATTCACTGTCTTCATTAGTCCTCACGACCTAAGTCTACTTGACTTAGTTTAACACGGCTGCTTTCACAATGGAGCAGCTCTGCTCACGTGACCCTTATGCTTACTAATTTAAATTCAATTATATACGCGCTTTTTTCACCCGCTCTCCTACCATCGGATCGACGGAATCGGAGCCGCATCAGCAAGCTACTGCAGCCAACCGAACACTGGGCGTCCGTGCAGAAAACGCTGAACTACCGCCGCGACTGTTCGAAACCGTGAACATAATATTGATAGCGCTCGTTGGCCTGGTCGAGTTCGTCCGGCAGCAGGACATGGATGCACCGAGGGGCACAAGTTGTATTTACTCGAGGGAGATGTTGTCCGTCATTGGGCTGTAAGCGTTAATGGCAATTGGCGACTTGCCTTTGCGTTCGATGGCGAGGACTTGATCTTTTTGGTCGATTACCGGGACTATCACTAGAGGTGAAGAACATGATTTTCAATCCGGCACATCCAGGCGAAGTTCTGAAGGATTACTTGGGCAAGATGACCGTGGCGGAGGCCTCCAGCCGCCTAGGGGTGACCAGGGCACGTCTTTCGCGGATTCTGAACGGCAGTGCGGCCATCTCTGCGTCTATGTCTCTGCGTCTTTCAGCGGCGCAGATACAGCACGACCTGTGGCAGGCGCAACAAAAGAAGCAGCCTAAGATACAGCCATTTCGAAGCGGTTTGGGAGATTCCCCGTCCTGAAGGCAAATTTCCTGTGGGCGGGGCGGAGTGTACGCGAGTGGGGCGCTGAGCGAGTCGCCCGGTGGTCCAGCTGCAGCCGGAAACGGCACGGGCAGATTCGGGAAGGCAGTGAAGGTGTTACAGCAAACCAGCGTGTCACGTGGCTTCAGGCGACTCGCAAACTCAGAAGAGAGGCTCGAGCGGTCCTGTTCTGCTTATCTGGCTCGATGGTCAAATCAAGCAGCGTAACGTTCGAGAGTTCAACCGCATAGTTCTCTGTTTCTCGCGTGGCGTCCGGTGAACTGAAATTCCACTGCTGCCGGACGATTTCCTGGAAAGAATCTCCTCGATCTGGCGACCATCTCAGGGTAAATTCTTGAGTGCGTGGGATCGCACTTTCCACGAACACTAACGCGATGTGTCTGAGCTTTTGCGGCTGGTCAAAAACCACTCGAATTGTTTGTGCCCCCGGCTCGGCTGCCCGCCAACCTTGCCCACCTTCCAGCGACAGAGCAGATTCAATCGGGAAGGCCTTGTCCTCGGACGTCATCTCAATGGATGCGATCTTCTCCAGATCCAACCATTCTTGCTCCGTGACTGCACTATTGGGCTTTTGGCTGATGATCCGTTTCCGCATTTTTGGTTCGCTGTTCCCCAGCGTTTTGAAGTTTGCCAGTGTCGGAAGTAGAGGCCAAGCAGATAATAGAGCGTAATCCGGCAGCCCTACGGCAAATCAGGCAGGGGAGGTTCCGTGGCCAACCTGACACCGTTGCGCTTCAGTTGGACCCAAGACAGAGGAAACGATAAAAACCCTGTGCCGTCCTCACCCTACCCGTGACTTCAAAGCATAGCTTGGGTGGTGGTTGTGCGCAACCCAGGGAAAAAGTCAGTGAAATACGCGTCGGGTGAGTTGCGGGTAGGCGAGTGAGCCCTCCCGGGTTCGGCCTAATCGCGCTGCAGTAAATTGGGGTCTGGAAGTGGTCTGACCGGGCTATTGTCGCTCCAGGCTTGCGCTACTTCCGCCTTTGGTGTGCAGTGCCTACAGATGAACTATGAAGCGCGGGCCGATCTGTGTTGCACCAGGGAGTTCAACTCACGGCACCTTGGGCAGGTACACTTGAAGGCAGCATCGGCTGGCTTGGCCATGTGGCCGCACTTCCTGCAGATGAAGCGGCCGTCGAGGTGCGACACCATTTCCCGGAAGTTGTACATCACCACGCAATAGGGGCATCGAACTGTCTTCTCCGCCATTTAACACCTTCCTTGATTAAGTACGTCAAGCCTGGCGCTGAGGCGACGAGACTGCGAACGCAGAAACCTTGTTCTCGATGGTTAGCAGCGAAATCTAGTCGCAAGGAGAGCTGTTCGCAATAGCCTGTCAGTGGATCGAGATGGCACGTTCGGGCTGTGCACTGCCGGCTCGGTTCTGACGGTGAGAACAGTTCCTGCAGGACTACGGTGCCTGTCTGCATGCAGAAGGATCCCAAAACCCTCAAGCAGCGCAATCTGGGGACACTCGGAACGCGGAAAGGAGCAGAGGTGCATGAGCGAGCGGTCTAGTACTTCAAGTGTCGGATGAGACGGCTTGGGAAGCCTAAACCTGCGGCAGGACGTCCGCGCAGAGCTGCTCCATCTGCGCTTGCTCGTCAAATACAGGATTTAGCAGGACATAGTTCACACCGGCATCTTTGAGGCGCCTTATTTCGTCAGCGATCTGCTGGGGCGATCCCCACACAGCCACTTGGTCCGCCATTTCCGGTTTGCCATAGAACCCTCCAAACCATTCTCGCAGCCGTGGCAAGTTGTCCCCAAGTGCCAAAAAGAGGCGCTTGGCTTTCGGAAAGCCCGGTGGCAACTGCTTGATGCTCTCTAGAAACGCCTTCATGGGAGTCGAGCCAGCACCAATGAAGGCGTCTCCGAGTTCCACAGCACGGCGCAGCGCTGCCTCGGCGTGACCGCCAAACCAAATCGGTGGGTGCGGTTTTTGTATGGGCTTTGGCTCCATGGCTATGTCCCGGAGTCGATAAAAACGGCCATCCAGGGTGACCCTCGGTTCAGTCCAGAGTCGCTTCATGACGGCGAGATTCTCGCGAAAGCGAGCGACACGGCCTTCCGATGCCAGTCCGTAAGCGGGATAGTAATTCGCGCTGGCACCCAGACCCACGCCGACCATGAGCCTGCCCTTCGACAACACGTCCAGTGAGGAAAGGGATTTCGCCAGATCAACCGGATTCCGCTGATTGATGATCAGAACAGCGATGCCCAGGCGCAACCGTTTCGTGACCGCGGCCGCATATGCCAGGGTAGTGACGGATTCCAAGACGGGTGCCTTTCCGATGACCTGTTCAATGCACCACGCCGCCACAAACGGCAACTCTTCCGCCCGTTTTAGAAAGCGCTCCAGACGAACACAATCAGAGTCGGTTTGGGGAATAGCAATGGCAAACTCCACAAGGACCTCCGCTGAGCTAGGGTTCTGGATCTGCTCCTCTGATGCCTCGGCACCACTCGGCGATGCACGTGTGGCTGACCGCCAGCGAATTAGCATCTTGAAGGCACATCCCAATCAGGCGCATTCTTTCTACGGTAGAATTGCATTGAAACTTCTGGTTACGCTCAAACTCCCGGAAATGTCATCTTCAGAACGAAACCTGCTGCAACCTGCGGTTCATCCAGCGAATCGCGCCAGCAGTTGTGCCAAGGGAAATTCTGTTGCGGGATCCGAAACGCGCAGGATTTTCCTGCTTTCGCCTGCCAGCGTCGCCGGGATTCGCGCCCGGCTGGTGACGCAAGAGAGCGCCGATTCGGACATGGCGCGACGCCTGCGGCGGGGCGGCGTGTCGCTCGGTGAACTCTTCAGTTTCATAAGCGGCCTGTATTTTCGCGGCAAACTGGCGTACGCCCGCGCCTTTTCCGACGCACCCCCCGACGTCGGCGGAGCATTCATCATCACTTCGAGTGGAGGTCTTGTATCCCCGGACACTCTCATCACGTTGGAACGCTTGCGTGAAATTTCTTCAGGCAATCTGGATCCTGCGGACGCCCGTTACAGAACTCCCCTGGATCGTGACGCACAAAGCCTCGCGGAAATCTCCGGTACGTGCTGTCAGATCGTTCTTCTGGGCAGTATTGCTACCGCGAAATACGTGGATCCCCTGGTGGCTGTCTTCGGCAGACGGCTGGTATTTCCCGCTGAATTTGTCGGCCGGGGAGACATGAGCCGAGGTGGGCTCATGTTGCGTTGCGTTCAGTCTGGCGAGCAACTAACGTACGTGCCCGTGCTGGGCGCGACGCGGCACGGCCGCAAGCCTCCCAAGCTCGCTCCGCATGCTCGTAAGGTTCCTTCAGGCGTAGCCTGCGCGCTATCCGGCTTGCCCGAGAAGACAAGCAGGTAAACCTGTCAGGGTTCCTATCTCAAGTCGCCCGGCGGTTGACCATCGTCCAAATATCCGTGACCGCCGACCCCTTGCTTCACGACGCTGCTTCAGCGGGCAAGGCTGGAGGAGATACATGCCGAGTGAAATCAACGAGCAGCGTGCATCGGCTCGGTGGAAATCCCATCAATCAACGGTCGGCCGCCCCTTGCCCTAGCAAGACTGCACGACACTCCTGCTGGAGCAAGCGAAACAGCTCCTCCATGTGTTTTTCGCGAGTCCGAAAGTTCACCGGGTTAATGCGAAACCAGACCTTGCCTTTGAGTTCCGTTGTCGACACCCAGAAGCGCCCGCTCTGCTCCACTCGCCGGGCAACTTCCGCATGCAATTCCTTCGATGTCCGTTCATCCCTAGCACACTTGAAACGGATGCAGATGGCCGACATCGGGGGGTTGCTCGCTGGCTCGAACTCGGGGTCCTTGTCGGCGAGAGTCCACAGATGTTTCGCCTGGCTTACGTTGTTGTCGATCCACTCGCCAATCTGGCACGTACCGTACCGCTTAAAACTCATCCAAACTTTGAGGCTGCGAAAGCGCCGCGACTGCTCGAAGCCGTGAACATAATATTGATAACGCTCGTTGGCCTGATCGAGTTCGTCCGTCAAGTACGAAGGCTTGATTCCAAAGGACGCGGTGAGCCGCGCCTCGTTTCGAACCAGCACGGCACCGGCATCGAGCGGAGCATAGAACCACTTGTGAGGATCGATGGTGATCGAGTCGGCTAGTTCGAGCCCGCGATCTCGCATGGGCCACCGGTGCGAGAGCAACATGCCGCCGCCATACGCTGCATCGACATGCAGCCACATGCCTTCGCGGTCCGCGATGCGCCGCAGTTCACGGATGTCATCGACGGCTCCAGTGTTCGTGGTGCCAAACACGCCCACAATGCACATCGGGCGAATACCGCTTTTCTTATCCCGTGCAATAGCCTCTTCCAGCGCGTCGAGCTGCACCTGAAAATTCGTGTCCGTCGGCAGCGCACGCAGCGCGTTTCGCCCGAGACCGACGCAATCGACTGCCTTATCGACGGAAACGTGTCGCTCCTCCGAGGCGTACACCGCCCAGTGATCGTGGATGCCGTTGTGTTGCGCGACGTCGCGCGTTACCGCGTCACGCCCGACCTTCAGTCCGATAAAGTTGGCCATCATCCCGCCGCTTGTGAGATTGCCTCCTGCGTGGGCATCGTAGCCACAAAGATCCGTGAGCCAGCGTACGACCCGGCGCTCCATCGCCACCGCGGATGGTCCGATGGAATAGGCTCCCACGTTCTGATTAATGGCCGAGCAGATGAAGTCAGCGATGACGCCAATTGGGTTGGGCGACGGCGTAATTAACCCCATGTACCCAGGATGACCTACATGTGTGCAGTAAGGGAGCAGTTTGTTTTCGAGTTCGTTCAGAACACTCCAGGATGAGCTCGGAGACTGAGGCAGGGGCTCCGCGAAGAGCTCATTCACAGTGTGCGGCTCCACCTGGGGAAAAACACGATTTTCCTCGATATGATCGAGATACTCAGCTAGGAAGTCCACAACCCTGTGTCCCACTTCTCGAAATTCTCTGGCGTCCATGGCTCATCTCCCCAGGCTAGTTTAGACACTATCCTGAAAGTCGGCGCTCTGGTTCTTGTCCGCAAATTCCCTTTGACAAGGGTTCTTGCTCCGCGTTCAGGTCGATAGTGGCCGCAAGACCCCGGTCACCATGGTGGGGGAAAAAAGTACTTTCCTCTCTATGCGTGGTTTGAAGGCCGAACTTCAGAGCGGTCCAAACGCCGGGCAGGTAGGTCATGGGAAGCCAGTCAGATCTCTTCAACATCTTTGCTGCTCAACACGAGCGCATCAGAACCTGCGCTAAGAACACGAAGTCGAGTGATCGGATCGGTCACAATCTTCCCCTTTCGACGGCGCTTCTTACTGGGCGCCAGTACAATACGCCCTGCCTCGATGCTGGCATCGAACAGGTCGCCGGCGCGAATGCCGAGGCGACGGCGAAGAGGCCCGGGAAGAACCACCTGCCCCTTGGTAGAAACTTGGTTTGCATGGTAAGACGATCTTACCTCTCATGGCGACGTACTACATCACGCAGACTCAACCTCAGCCCAATGCGCAACCAGGTTGCTCAACAGCGGCGGACCGCACCGACTTCTTGAATGGAGCTCACGCTCAGACTCGCGTCTTGGTAAAAGATAACCAAGAACGCAGATGGGAAAAACCTTGCCGTGGGGCCGCCGGGGCGGATCGTTGCTGATCGCTGGAAGGAGGGGCCTTGTTCACCGAGCGGAGGAGATTCGCCCCGACCGGGCGTCTCACTTGCCACGCTCGCCCCAGCTTGTCCGCTCCACCTTCGCGGCGATACACTGGCTAACTCAATCCAACTACCCAAATGGCTTGGTATTTTGTTTTCTTTTTTGTCTCTGGCTTCTGCAGCATCCTTTACGAACTGATCTGGCTCCGCTCGGCTATGGCGCATTTTGGCGTGACCACCGCCATGGTTTCGCTCGTGCTCTCGGCCTTCATGACCGGCCTGGGCTTGGGCTGCTGGGGTTCGGGGTCCCTGGTCCGCAAATACGAAGCCCGCATCCATTTTCCTCCGTTGCGCTTGTACGCCCTGACCGAACTGTTGATTGGTATCGCCGCCGTCACCGTGCCCTTGGAGCTGGCGGGGGCCAGGGAGCTGCTTCAACGAACCAACAGCCAGATCGCAACCTCGTCTTCGGGCTACTACTTGGCTGCGGGTGTCCTGGGTGCCCTGATCCTGGTGCCCTGGTGTGCCTGCATGGGAGCCACGTTCCCCTTCGCGATGTTCGCCATCCGGAGGACACTCGGGTCGGATTCGAGCCGCTCCTTCAGCTACCTTTATCTGGCGAACGTGCTGGGAGGGGTGGCCGGAGCCAGCATCCCGCTGGCGTTGATCGAGTGGCTGGGTTTTCACCGCACCCTCTATGTCGGCGCCACCCTGAACTTCCTGCTGGCTTCAGCGGCCTTCGCGCTGACACTCGGCAGAGCGCGTCCGAGTCTGGACCAACCCGTTGCGGAACCCGCACCCCAGAGCCTGTCCGTGAACGGGGGCAGCCGGCAAAGAATCCTCTGGGTCCTGTTTGGCACTGGGTTCACCAGCATGGGCGCTGAGGTCGTCTGGATCAGGCTGTACACGCCTTGGTTGGGCACCGTGGTTTACGCCTTTGCCGCCATCCTGGTCCTGTATCTCCTGGCTACTTACACCGGTTCCTGGCTGTATCGCCGCAGGGGCCCCGGCCGCGAAACAGACCGCTGGCTGTGGTGGTTGGGCTTGGCTTTCTCAGCAGTCCTACCGCTGGTGAGTTCCGATCCCGAACTGCAACTGCCGGTGCTGTTCCGCGTCATAGTCGGAGTTGCACCGCTCTCGTGCCTCGTCGGCTTCGTGACCCCGATGTTGGTAGACCACTACTCCTGGGGTGATCCGGACCGGGCCGGAGGTGCCTATGCGATCAATATTATCGGCTGCGTTCTGGGCCCTCTGATTTCCGGTTTCCTGCTGCTTCCCAGCTTCGGAGAAAAACTCTCGCTCTGCCTGTTTGGCATTCCTTGGTTCCTTGCCGGAGGGGTGGCAGGACTGCCCCGGTTTCGCCAGGCCTCATTTGGCCTCCGGGCTGCGACCGCCGTCCTGGTCGTCGGTTCGGTCGGGGTTGCTGTGTTCGCGGGCACCTTCGAAGAGCAGTTTCCGGGTGGCAAGGTTCTGCGCGACAGCACCGCCACCGTGATCGCTTCTGGTTCGGGCTTTGACAGACAACTGCTGGTGAATGGCGTGGGCATGACTGGCCTGACCCCCATCACAAAGATGATGGCTCACCTGCCGTTGGCCTTCCTGTCGCGCCCCCCTGAAAACGTCCTTGTCATTTGCTTCGGCATGGGCACGAGCCATCGCTCGGCCCTCTCCTGGCATGTGCACTCTTCGGCCGTGGAGTTGGTTCCCAGCGTCCCGAGACTGTTCTCCTACTATCACTCCGACGCGCCCAAGCTGGAAGCTTCTCCCCTCTCCCGCATCATCATCGATGACGGGCGTTCCTACCTGAAACGCTCTCCCGAACACTATGACGTGATTCTTCTCGATCCTCCGCCTCCGCCCGAGGCCGCCGGCTCGAGCCTGCTCTACTCCACGGAATTCTACGCTCTGGCTAAGCCGCATCTTCGCCCGGGGGGCATTCTGCAACAATGGTTCCCGGGTGGCGATTCTGCGACCACTGCCGCGGTGGCGCGTGCGCTGCAGCGCTCATTTCCGCACGTGCGCGTTTTCCGGTCCTTTGAACACTTTGGATATCACTTCCTGGCTAGTATGAGCGCCATTCCAGATACCTCGGCCCCTCAGTTGGCGGCTCGCCTGCCCGCGGATGCTGTCCGCGATCTGATGGAGTGGGGACCGGAATCCACGCCGGAACGGCAGTTTCAGTTCATTCTGGACAGTGAGGTTCCACTCGCCAACATCATCCAGATGGACCCCGAAGCGCCAGCCCTTCAGGATGACCGTCCCATTAACGAATACTTCCTTGCCCGCCGCTGGGGTCAACAAGGGTTTCTGGCTGGTATGATCCAAGACCTACTTGGGCCCTCCGCGCCCGATTGAGCCGCTCCGACGCTGCCCGCCTCTATTTTCGGGTCCGACAAGGATTGCCAGAAAGGGCTTAGCCTTTTGCAATGCCTCCCTCAAATCTGCCACACTCTTAGGCAAGGAACCTCGTCCGTTGAGTGAATCGAACGACCGCTCTGCGCCGGGCAGCCCAGGCATTCCTCCGCGGTGGACCTCGAGCGCCAAATCGGGTGTCGGAACCGCCCTCAATCCCCACAGCCGGGTCTGGTACACCCTGAGCCACGGAATCCTGAATGAGGTGTATTTCCCGCGCGTCGATCAGGCCTGCACCCGCGATCTCGGCCTCATCATCACCGATGGCGTCGGCTATTTCTCGGAGGAAAAACGACACTGCTCCTTTGACAATGTGCCATTGGAAAGAGGCGTCCCTTGCTATCTCCTGACCAACACCAGCCTTGACGGCCGCTACCGGATTCGCAAGGAAGTCTTCAGCGATCCGTACCGCAACGTGGTGCTGCAGCGCATCCGTTTTGAGGCCCTTCGCGGGAAGCTCGCCGATTACCGCTGCTACGCACTGCTGGCGCCGCACCTCGCCAACTTCGGAGACGGCAACACTGGCTGGGCCGGTGACTACAAGAGCCATCCCATGCTGTTTGCGCAGCGGGAACACGTCACTTTGGCATTCGCCTGCTCTCCTCGATGGCGCGCTCGTGCGGTGGGTTATGTGGGCTATTCCGATGGCTGGCAGGATCTGTCGAGGAACTTCCGCATTACGTGGAATTACACACGCGCGGAAAACGGCAACGTTGCGCTAACCGGAGAAATCGATCTGGAAGCCTGTGGCGGCGAGTTTCTCCTTGCCCTCGGGTTCGGGCGCAACAGCTGGGAGGCTGGCCAACAAGTACGCTCCACGCTGCTCGAAGATTCCGACCAGGTTCGCGAGCATTTTGTCCGTCAATGGAAGAACTGGCAGGAAACCTTGCTTCCCCTGGACCAACCCACCCGCAAGGTTGACCTCTATCGCACCAGCATGGCCGTTCTTCGCGCCCATGAGTCCAAGGACTTCGTCGGCGGCATTATCGCCAGCCTCTCCATTCCTTGGGGATTCAACAAAGGAGACGAGGATCTGGGCGGGTATCACCTGGTTTGGCCGCGTGACCTGGTCGAAACTGCAGGCGCTTTGGTCGCTGGGGGAGCGATCGTGGACGCACTACGCGTTCTCCGCTATCTGGAATCCACCCAAGAGAGTGACGGTCATTGGGCACAGAACTTGTGGTTGGATGGACGCCCCTATTGGAGTGGTATCCAAATGGACGAAACCGCCTTTCCCATCCTTTTGCTTGACCTGTTGCGTCGCGAGGCTGGCGACGACCTCGGTGATCTGCAGCGGTGGTGGCCCATGGTGCGTGACGCCGCGAGCTTCATCCTGCGCAACGGCCCGGTTACTCAGCAGGATCGCTGGGAAGAGGACGGTGGCTATTCGCCCTTCACGCTCGCCGTGGAAATCTCTGCGCTGCTGGCCGCTGCTGACATCGCCGAGGTGGTGGGCGAGCCGGCTGCGGCCGCCTACCTGCGGGAAATCGCAGATTCGTGGAACGACAACATCGAGCGTTGGGCTTACGCCATGGATGGCGATCTGGCCCGCCAGGTCGGGGTGGAAGGCTACTACGTGCGCATTGCCCCTGAAGCTGATGGCGCCGCATCGCCCCTGCAGGGTTTTGTGCCCATTAAGAACCGCTTGCCGGAGCAGAGTTCCGAACCGGCTTCCCACGTGATCAGCCCTGATTGCCTCGCTCTCGTTCGCTTTGGTTTACGGGCGGCGGATGATCCCCGTATTGTCAATACCGTGAAGGTGATCGACGCTTTATTGTGCAGCCAGCTGCCGCAGGGCCCCTGTTGGTATCGCTACAACGGAGACGGCTACGGCGAGCACGAAGATGGCAGCCCCTATGACGGCACTGGGGTTGGGCGCCCCTGGCCGTTGCTTGCCGGAGAACGCGCGCACTACGAGATCGCGGCCGGCCGTCGCCAACTTGCCGAGGCGCTCCTCGATGTGATGGAAAGCTCACCTGCGGGCGCAAGCCGCCTCCTTCCGGAACAGGTCTGGGATGGTCCGGATATTCCGGACCGTGAACTCTTCGCGGGCAAGCCTAGCGGCTCGGCCTGCCCCCTCGTTTGGGCGCACGCGGAATACATCAAGCTGCGCCGCTCTCTGCGCGATGGCCGCATCTTCGATCAGCCTCCCCAAACGGTCAAGCGCTACCTGATCGACAAGGTCCGGTGCCAGCACTTCCTTTGGATTCTCCATAACAAAGTTCATTCTCTGCCTTGCGGCAAAACCCTGCGCATCGCGCTGCCATCCCCTGCCGTTGTTCACTGGAGCACGGACGAGTGGAAAACTTCCTTCGATACACATACTCGTGACACGGGTTTGGGTATGCACTTCGTAGATCTACCTACCGACAGGATGCCGGTCGCTCAACCCGTGGTCTTCACGTTTCGTTGGGATGCTGACGGGCGCTGGGAGGAAGTCAACTACACGGTCACGGTGGAATGAGAGCTCCGCTTGGCCACGGCGCATTGTGCCGTGCCGAACTCAGGCTGGTGTGAGAGCGTGGGCTGCCCCGATCGCCCTCACTGCCTGCGGCCGGTCTCCTTCTCACGCGGCGGCTCGTCGCGTCTTTTCATCACCCGGCGTTCCGAGATCGGACAACTCCGGCTTCCGCTCCACGAACACGTATGCCGCCAACACGGTCAACATCAGCAACCCAAGAATCATCACAAAAAGCGCGAAATGTGCCATGTTGAGAATTGGACCTAGAGCCTCCCGCTCCTCTTGGGTAGCCACTACGATCCAGCCAAGATTCGGATACGACTGCTTCAGTCCTGTGTCTGCGAAGCCGATGACGTAGGTCTCGCCGTCGGGTAACCTGGCGTCCAAGTAGCCTGCCTCGCGTCCCTGCAAGGTGCCCAGCGCATCGCTGATAGCGGCATATTCGGTTGACTTTACTCTCAGGGAGGGGCTGACCCCGGGAGAGTTGACAACCGTGCCGTCGTCCCTGACCAGAAAAACTCGCCCGGTACGGGCGATCTGTTGCTGGTTCAGGTATGCGAACAGCGGTGCTACATCGATCAGGACCGTAACCGCACCGATGAAGCGGCCCGAGCCTTCTTGCAGTACTGGGAACGCAACGCTGATGTAGTTAGAGCGGCTCAGTTCGTCGTAGCGCAAGTCTGAGAGGTAGACCGAGCCCTGGCCGCGGGAAGAGATAGCCTGCCAATAGTCTGCTTCGGGCTGAAAATAGCGCACGGGCTTGTCGGTCGCCGCCACCGTCGCCCCGGTTTCATCTGCCACTGTGATCTTCAGCAGCCGTGGGTTCAGCTCTCGGCAACGACGCAGCCAGCGAGACAAATCCGAGGTCAGGATGCGGGTCAACAGCGGATCGGATTCCGGGCTATTCCAGTTGCTGTTGATTCGTTCCGCCTTGGTTCGAATCTCAGACTCGCTCATGTGTTCGTAGGGACGATTTGCCTCGGCAACGGCGTGAATGAGGCTGGGGTCATTCGCGACAGCACTTACCTCCCTCACGCGCTGACCGACAAACTCAACGGCGGTTGCCGCTGCGGAACGGGTAATGGTCCGAAGATAGGCACCGTTCATCTGGCGAGCCTGCCTTTCCGCCTGCAGTCCAAGATAGAAACCAAAAACGCAGAGCGAAACCAGGATCACGATGAGCGCTGCCAACAATCGCTGAAGGGGTTGCCGGAATTCCAGAGAGTCGAGGGGCATGATGATCCTCCTCGTGGTAACGGGCGCAAGACAACATAGGGAAAAACCGTTGTTTGCGCCGGGATGGACCCGGTGAACTCATTTCCATTATCGCAGAAAACGCACCTCCGTTCCTTGATGAAGACTCACGGGATGGGACTGTCACACCCAACGGTGACGGACCTCACGGATCGAAGAGCGCGACCGGCGAAAAATTCAGGTTGAAGTGGGCCAAAGATCGAGAGCGGTCTGCGCCCCAGGGTGCGGGAGGTTGAAGATGAAGGGCTGGGTACATTTCCGGAAATCGGGCCACAGCCACCTCGGTGAACATGACCTCTACCCTCTGCTCTCCTTCGTGGCAAGCTTTGTTCTGGCAGTCCTGGCCGTATTGATACTCACGGTTTCTACAAAGTAGGGAAGAGCCAGTCGGACACTACCTTTCGAAGGATGACCGAGAGGAGAGGAATTGTTCTGGGGATAGGTGCGTCTGACGGACACCGTCATGCTTCCGCAAAACCATCTTCATTGAGAAAGTGTATGGGCCTCGAAATACCCAGCTCGGCGCTACGGTCGCACCGCATGCGTTGACGCGCCCCGTCATTGCTCCCGCTACTGACAGGTTTTGGGGCTCATGCTCTGTCTGATCCCAGGAGGGCTGAGCAGGGCGAGTGCCCAAAACAGACATGACTATGACAGCCGTTTCCGGCTGACCAGCACGACCTTCGAGAACGGATCAACTCTGCCTCTGACGATGATTGGCAACCGTCCTTCACCTTCCAATCCCAACCTCAATGCCTGCACCCTCGATGGCAGCCCCGGGGGAAACCAATCCCCTGAGCTGTCCTGGTCGCATGCCCCGCGTCGCACCCGCAGTTTCGTCGTGATCGCCTACGATGTCACCGCTGCTTTTACCCACTGGGGGATGTACAACATCGCTCCCGAGACAACCCGCCACATGTCCCGCCACTTCCCGACGGATCACTCCCTGCTGAAGGCGGGAAGGGAGGGACATATTCTGGCCAGCGCAAGCATTTCTGGCTTTTACTCGGCTGCCGCTCTTCCGCCAGGCCCCACCGAATAAGGCTAGTGCTGAATGCGCTCGGCTAGCACTCAGGCATCGGAACGAGCGTCCACCAGTTCAGCCAGCGCCTCCAACGCCGTGGAATGGGGGCGACGTCGGCGGAGGTGCGAGCTTTCAAGGCTACAGTTCGGCCGGCACACGCTGCAGCCATTGTCGACGTGGAGAGATCCCCCGGTTCTCGCCGAAAGTACTGGATGACGAGGACCAAGCAAACGAAGGGGGCAGCACGGCGACGGGGTCCGGGCGCTATCCCGCGGCTCGCTTGGACAACCGCCATTAACCCGACAGCTAACGCCAGAAGCCGATTGGATACTAATCTCTGCGGAGATCTGTCACCCAGCCGTCTTCCGCGCAGCCTTACGCGGTGACTCTAATTCCTTTCCCGGCAGGGACTTTCAGGAATCTAGCGCTCTTAGCATGAAAAATCTGCCTGGCTGGCACAGTGTTTGCTTTTGGAAATAGCAAGAGCGCATGGCCCCCGCGACCAGGTCCTCCATTTCGAGGGGGCGACGCCCAGGTCAGAATTCAAGGAGGATTCCCATGTTCAGAAAATACTTGCTCGCCACGATGTTCGCCACGGTGCTGACTGCGCTGGGGGTTGCGCAGAACGGACCCAAACCGCTGACCAACGATGATGTGGTGGCCATGTTTAAGGGAGGCCTGGGCGAAAGCACCGTCATAAGCGCCATTCAGTCCCAGGACACCAATTTTGACATCTCCGCAACCGGGTTACTGCAGCTGAAAAAGAGTGGCGTCTCCCCCAAGATCATGGATGCAGTGATTAACGCTGCCGGCAAGCACAAGGCGGCCGAAGATGCCGCGGCCGCCGCCAAGGCGGCGGCTCCGCCCGCACCTATCACCACGCCGCAAGTCACCGCCGGCCAGCCCTCGATCCTGATCGTCGAAGGCCCGCAGAAGCAGGCGCTGCCTGCCGCCCGTACCCAGATCGTGCAGACCAAAGCCAAGGTTTCCACCCTGGGTGCCTTGGCCTCCGACGGCAGCCTCAGCCAGGCAATGAGCGGAATCACCCAGAGTCTGGCCTCGGCCGGAATGATGAAAGGCGGCGCCAAACTGGCAAGCACGGCCATGATGGCCAATCCGATGCTCAGCGGAGCCATGATGGCGGGCAACCTGTTTGCTTCGCATCACAAGCAGACGGTCACCGATGTCTGGGCCATCCCCGGCCAGAAATCTGAAACGGTGATTCATGTGGTTCAGCCCATCTTCGAGGTGCACTACGAGGGTATTCCCGGGATCAACGCCGACGAATACGAACCGGTACTGCTGAAACTGGAGGCTACCTCGAGCAACTTCCGTCTGGTCGGCGCTACCGAGGCCAGGCAGGACGCCCTGCAAGCCACGACTGCCGACTGGGGGATGTATTCCTCCTTCGTGGAAGAACGTGTGTCCGCCCAGGCGACCAAGGTGTCCGCAGGTAGTTATCAGTTGCAGGCCGGTTCGGCCCTGGCCCCCGGCGAGTACGGCGTGGCCTTGCGTCCGGTCAACAAGGACAAAAAGTTCGCCGGCAGCAGTATCAGTCAGAACACGGGAGACGGCCTGGTGTTCAACTCAATCTGGTCCTTTGAGGTGGCGCAATAAGACGCACATTGAGGCGAGGGGAACCTATCTTCACTTTCTGTCGGGATTTCTTGGTGAGTCCGTAGAGCGTTGGCGGGGTCGGTCCCAGGGAGTTGCAATGAGGAGGTAGGTATGGCGCTGCAAAGGAAAATTTTGATCGCGTTCCTCGTGGTGGGCATGGCAAGTCTCGACGCGCAAGACAAACCCAAGACCCTGCTCACCAACGATGATGTGGTGGCTATGGTGAATGGCGGTCTCGACCAAAGCCTGGTCTTAAGCGCCATCGATGCCAACGACGTTAACTTTGACGTATCCGCCAGCAGCTTGCTGGCGCTGAAGAAGGCCGGTGTAGCGGACGAGATCATCCAGGCCATGCTGGCGGCGAAAACCAGGAAACACAATCCCCCGCCTACTGCGCCGGCTCCATCCTCACCTGAGCGCGGGCTGCCACCCCAGACCCCGGCGCCGTCGCAGTCCCCCCTTCCGCAAGGAGCGGCCATGAGTCCCATGGCGATGAATCCCTTGGCAGGGCAGCCGATGGCTGCACAAGCCATGGCCATGCAGATGATAACCGCAGGCGCCATGTCCCCGCAGGTCCTAGCGCGGCTGGCGGCCGCGCCACGGGGCGGAGCTATGGGAAGCATGGGTCTACTTCCCGGCGCTGGCCTCCACCCTCCCACACCTACGCCTCCACCGAGCCTGGATCCCGGTCAATTGCCAAAGGTCACGCTGGTTCTGGGTGAGAAGAAGGAACTGGTGAAGCCCTCCATGGCCCAGATTGCCAAGTCAGAAACCAAGGGCGGAACTGGCGGGTATGGCATGGGGATGGGCCCGAGCATGGGTTCGATGGCATCGGTGGCCAGCATGGCCATGCGCGGGACCATGGGTGGAATGGGCGGTATTGGTGGCTTAGGCGGGCTGTCCAGTCTCGCCATGCTCGGCGGCCTTGGAGGCGGAGCCCTGCGCTTCGCACCAATGCTGGCTGGCCCGGGTGCGATGTTTGCCGGGCCCGCCATGTCCCTTGCCACTGGACTGATCAGTGGGAGCCTATCTCACCACTCCAGTAGTCCCACAACGACTTATGTGTGGGCGCTTCCTGGGACGCACTCGGCATTTGCCATGGCCCCGACTACGCCCAAGTTCGAAATTGAATTCGGTGACATCGTTGGTCTCGACCCGGACGCCTACGAGCCCGCCTTGGTGAAGTTAACCCAGACCAAGGACAATTGGCGTCTGGTTGGCGCTACCAAGGAAAAAATCGACAAGCGCGGCAACGAAAAGCGGTCCGCCATCACCGAGGACAGGACGGAAATCAAGACCACTTCCCTCGGACGCGGGCATGTCCTGGTTGAAGCGGCAGGGCCGCTCGCCCCTGGCGAGTATGGCGTTGTTCTGCATCCTGTCAAATCGCAAAAGACTGCAGCATCCGCCGGCGCCGGCCTCACCGCCGAGCAGACGATCTTCTATTCGGTGTGGGATTTCTCGGTTCCACGGTCTGAGAGCCGCGCTGCAACCGCCCACTCACAGCAGTAGGAGGAATGAGTGGTCACGTATGGCTACTGTTTGTCCAGGAGTCTCTGGAGGCGCTCTGCTGCCTTCCTGCGAGCCGGCAGTCGGTCGCTCGGTAGCCGGTCGCACTGGTCCGGCAGCCATCTGCCGATGATTCCCCCGGCCTCCCTCGCACCCCATCTCGCCGAGGCATGGCCTATGCTCTCGGTCTTCTCAGCGGCACAGCCTTTCTTGTTCTCGAGCCTTTGCTACCAGGCTGCATCGCCCGAGGTATACGGTGGGTCTGCGCGAGCGTGTGTCCCTTCGACTGCCATCTGCAGCGAAACCAATCGTAACGCTACATCAACCCATCTCCTGACATTCCCCGGCTTAATGCCTGGCGTGCCGCAGCGCTTTTTTCGCGATCCCGGCGTATCCCGAAAGACGCGACGAGGGCATCGCGACGGAGTCCCTTCACGCCCGATTCGCTGAGATTGAAAATCTGGGCGAGTTTATCAGCAGTCTGACCGGGTCACGCATTGGCTCTTGCTGCTCGTGTTCCGAGAGGTGACAATGTGAAACCGTGTGACCGTGCGACCTGCAACAAGGGTGTAAATACGGAGATCATGGAAAGGATCACGCTGCGGCGAGCCACTCTGGAGGATGCCAAGACGATCGCCGGACATCGCCGCTCGATGTTTCGCGAGATGGGCTATGAAGATGAAGTAGCTTTGGACTCCATGACGGAAAAGTTCCTACCCTGGGTCAAGGCGAAGCTCGAATCAGGCGACTATGTGGGGTGGCTGGCCGTGACCGAGAGCGACTTCGTCGTTGCCGGGGCCGGGCTTTGGCTGATGGACTGGCCAGCACACATGCTGGGCTCCAGTACACCTCGCGGCAACAATCTGAATGTTCATACCGAGCCTCCATTTCGGCGGCGCGGCTTGGCTCGCTGGCTCATCGAAGCCGCGCTCTATTGATGCAAAGTCAGTGAAATCGGTTTGGTGATCCTGCATGCTAGCGCGGAGGGCCGAAGGCTCTATGAGTCTTTGGGCTTCCAGTGAAGAAAGGGCAAAGCCAGAGCCCGCACGGGCTAGAGCTGTTGGGAATCGTGCGATTTCGACGGACTGGAGTGCCGTCCGAGATCTTGTGGCCCGGCGATCCATTACACGGAGAGCTATGAGTGATGAAACGCTGCACCACAGAGGATCAATTCTTGTTCGGCGCCAGGTTCTCGCTCCGGGAGAAGCCACCAAATGGCATCGCGATCCTTTCCATCGGGTATCCGTTGTTCTAAGCGGAAAGCTTCTCTCGATTGAATTTCGTAACCCGCGCTCGGCTAAGCAGGTAAGGGTCGAAACCGGGCAAGTCGATTGGAGCGAGCCGAGCGATCCGGTTCACCGAGCGGTCAATATTGGTGATGTGCCATACGAGGAGATTACGGTCTTCTTTCTTTCCGGACCGGACGATGATCCTCAGCCGGAGGCCACGTAGTGGAGGCTTCGCGGATAGAGAAATAGCAGCGATTCTAGTAAGTACACCCGAGGATTCGAGAGGCGTTGTGCATTCCGATTTCCGTTCAGACCACTCCATGGCTTGCCGTTTGGAGCGTGCCGAGGCGACCGCCAACGCTCGTTTCGTCGGAAGCGCGCGCACAATTGGAACCTGAACTGGGGGCAGGGCGGATTGAAGTTGCCGGAGCCTACGCGATGTACGACGGGAGTCGGTCGCCGTGTACCCAGACCTTCGGTTAACCAGATTTGGGACTTACACCTAAATTGCTATTGCCGGAGTCATCCGCTGGTGCTCTGGGAGAAGCTAAGCGGCGGCACCCTTTAATTCTAGGATGGCCACCGCGTTCGAACCTGACCAGAACCAATCTACACTTGTGACAAATGTTCTCTACCAATCAGTGTCCGGGAGGGCTCTCGAAAAAAAGAAATGCAGTTGTCGAGTGGCCAGGTCTTTGCTGGTCGCTATTTCCACGTGTTGCTGCGCAGATACTGGGCTTGACTCCGAGCACACAATTGCGTGGCGCGGCCGATCGCTAGCGTAGGGACCTTCTTGGACTCGAGGGCGTGGGTAAACACAGGTAGACAATACAGGTTCAAATTCGCCGCACGGAATGGGTTTATGATTGCGGACCGTGGTGTGTTCAAAGGCCCTGATTCTAGACCCAAGTGAATGAATACCGCTGAAAAAGCTCGGGGCATTTTCGGCACGCTTTTGGCTGGCCTGTTGTTGACGTTGATGGCCGTGCTGGCAGGCGGCGCGGCGCTCGATGAGTCCGTCACGGTTGACGAAGTGGCGCACATCGGCGCAGGGGTTAGCTATCTGCAAAAGCTGGATCTGCGGATGAATCCCGAGCACCCGCCCCTTGCCAAGGTACTGGCAGCACTTCCCTTGGTTTTGCACGGAGTTCGCGCCGACTACCAGCACATTTCGTGGACGTTCAGCGAAGAATTTTTCCCAGCGTTCATCGGGCAGTGGGTATTCGGAGAATGGCTGCTGGAGAAGTGGAATGAGCCTAAGACTACGCTCGCCTGGGCTAGGTTGCCTATGCTGCTGCTGACGTTGGTTCTGGGAGGCGTGATGTACGGATATGCACGGCGCCTGGGAGGCGTGTGGAGCGGCCTGCTCTGCCTAAGCGTTTACGTCAGCACGCCTACGTTCCTCACCTTTGGTCCACTTGTGCACACCGACCTGGCGGTGACGCTGTTTTCTCTGCTTGTGCTGTGGACATTTGCCGACGTGTGGCAAGAACCAAACCGGAAGCATGCCGTGATGTTTGGCCTGAGCCTGGCCGGGGCGTTGCTATCGAAGTTCACAGCAGGCGTTCTCTTTGTTGCCTTCGTGGCGTTCCGACTGAGCCTGCGCTGGCGTGGCGTTGCCGAGCAGCCTAGGAATGAGCCCGAGCTGCGGGAGTGGCTGGGGGCGCGTTGGCGGGCAACGCTCAAAGGCGTTCTGTACGCGGCGGCAGCGGTGTATGCCTTTTACTTCGTCTTCTCCTGGCATCAGCCGACCAACGCGCTCTACCGGATCGGGGATGGTTCCCTGGCTCTCCTCCTGCGTCGCCTTCTCATGCCTCCTTTGCTGTACCTGCGCGGAGTGGTCTTCGTCGTGCTCTTAGGAAGACGCCCCACGTTCATCCTTGGTCGTTCGTATCCACACTCTGTTTGGTTCTACTTCCCGATTGTGTTTGCTCTGAAATCGTCCTTGGGGTATCTGTGCTTGCTGCTCCTGGCAGGGGCGGCAGGCATAACTAGGAAAGCGCGGGGTGAAACCAGCGTAGCCGTGATCCCCGCACAGCTGGCAGTGCATTGGCGTGTTCTCTGGGTCAGCTTCCTGGTGTTTATTGGCGTATGCTTGCTGAGCCCACTCGATATCAGCATCCGCCACTTCTCAGTGCCGTTGGTACTGTTGATCCTGATGCTCGCGCCGCTGCCTCGCGTGTTAAGGCAACTATGTGGTCGGACGTCCTTCGGGGTCAGGCTGGAAGGAGCGACGATTGCCGCACTGGCGGCCCTTTGTCTATTCACGGCGGTGCGCGCCTATCCCTACTATTTTCCGTACGTTAACGCTTTGAGCCTGAGACGTCCAGCCTACACCCTGGTCAACGATTCGAATGTGGATTGGAACCAGTCGCTCCCGGAAGTGAAGCGCTTTGCAGAGCAAAATCGCCTACAGCGAATTGGGCTGGACGAGTATGGGTTTTCCGATCCTACTGTGGCGGTGCCACAGGCGCGACCCTGGAATTGCCAGAAGCCTGCACCAGAGGATGAAGGACAGTGGGTCGCACTCTCGGCTAACAATATCCTGGACGGGCATAACTGCGCCTGGCTGATGCAGTATCAGCACCAGCCCCTAGCCGGTGGGAGCATGTATGCGGTGCACCTGCCCGCGCATATCGCTGTGGCCGGTAGCGCAGACGGGCCACCCCTTCCTTCTGCTTATCGCGAATTTGGCGGCTTGCCCTTTGACAGCCGAAGCTTCTTTACGTATGTGTTCCAGCATCCGGACGACCTCCGGCGAGCCTGGGAATGGACGATCACGGCTTTTAGCAAGCCAACCGGGAAGGCTCTCAAGCCTCCCTGGGAACCCTAACCAGAAGCAAGAGTTGCCCAGTTCCGCGGGTGGTGATCTCGGACCTACTCGACAGCAGCCGCCGTGCCGTTAAAGCTGAAGCGGTGGCCCCCGTCAGACTGGTGATCGAGCTGATTCAGAAGCTCAACTTGAACGAAACTGAATCAAGCGCGGATTGTTCAACGTCGCCGTGATTTTCCCAAAGTCGGGCGAATCCACCTTTTGGCCGCGCTGGAAGATCTGCGGATGGTAAAGATTCGTGCGTGCCTTGAGCTCCGCACAGACGCTGCGTTCCAGCAGAGGGCGACTACCCTGATGGTCGGTGCCGGGCTGCCCTCTGCTAATCTTGGGGCAAGCCCAGCAAAGCAGATCACCCTTCAAAGCATGGCACCCGTCTTGACTCCCAGGATGTTGAGCGCCACCTCCAGCTTATGAATGACCTGCCCAAGCTCTGGGTGCTCTCCGATCTTCTTCTCTAGAACCTTCAGCAGGGCATGCGCTCCTTCCACCTGCTTGGCCGCTTCTCCCAGGTCAGGGTCCGGTTTGGATTCCATTGGCTCCGGCATGACACGTATACCTCAATCGAATTGTAAGCCAGCCAGGAAAAGCAAGTCATGGCACCGAAGAGTAGCGGGTATCCCTTGCTGAATGAACAACTACTCCTGCCTCGCAGTCCGCCTCATGCGATGCCCAGCAGCAATGCACCCTTCGTCTCATTCATGGACAGTGCCCCAGATTGCTGGCGTTCGGCTCGGATAGCGGTGCCGCGATAGAGCGGAGCCGATAGGGCGTTGCATGCGGCCGACACGCTCTCGGCACTGCTGCTCAATGGCGTGCCTGATCCGGTTCGGTTTTTCAAACTCCTCGGCGGTGGCATCGTGACCGCCGCGGAGGCTGTGAAGGGCAAACAAGGCCGCGTTGCAATTTTCGGAGAATGTGTGCAGCTGCTGTGGACGAGGTAACGTAGAGGCCGCGATTCAATTCGAAAAACTTGGGAATCAGCTAGCCAAGACATACGACGCGGACATTCTGTGCGGATATTCTAGCTTTCGGGGCGGGATGAATAAATCCAACGGATCTGTGCAGAACACTCCGCCGTTCGTTCCCAGTGAGGACTTATTGGTGGCGGCCGCGCGGGAGCCAGATTACCCCGCCGCCCGTTCCGAAACACCATCTGACCTGAGGGGCACGCGCACATGGATCGTGGTTCCACCCCTCGGCTTGGTTTGAATCATGATGGCTCCGTTCACCAGCCGAACTCGCTCCCGCATACTGGTCAGGCCAAGACCCTGACCTTGCATGGCCGCTTCCATGTCGAAGCCCTTGCCGAAATCCGTGACGATGAGATAAATCTCGCCTGAGGCCTGTCCTAGTTGCACTTGAACCTGCCTCGTCCCGCTGTGCTTGGCGGCATTGTGCACGGCTTCTTGGAGAACTCGAAAGAAGCACAACGAGATTTCCGGGGGAGGAGAGCCGGGCACATTGTGACTCCGGAAGTCGATTTCCATGCCTTGCCGGTGGCTGAAGGCTTGGCACCAACTTCGCATGCCCCTCTCCAGACCCAGATATTCCAGTTTGGAAGAGTGCAACTCATGCGATAAAGATTGGACATCGGTCGATATCTCACCGATCTGCTGCTGGAGGTCATCCATCCGGCCCCGGGCCTCTGGGGACAGCTCGGGAAGATCTCGTTGGACTTGATCGAGTGCCACGGACAATAGCGATAATCGTTGACCGATATCGTCGTGAAGCTCTCGTGCAATCCGGACGCGTTCTTGCTCTTGCGCTTCAATCAACTTTCGACTTATGCCGGAGAGCGCCTCTTCTACCCGCTTGCGGTCGGTGATGTCCTGAAAAATGCAAGCGACGCGATCAATACCGTTGTCGCCTTCGATCGGAAAGTACGAAATCAGAACGTCCCGCTCACCCAGCTCAGGATACGAGTATTTCATCTCGAACCGGACGATCTTGCCTTGGAAACACTCATCCAGTTTTTCCTTGACGACGGCCTCAAACACCCCCCTGTTCAACACTTCATTCGCGAAACGCCCCTCAACTTGCTCCCGCGTCATCTTCCGCGCATTCAGGAACCTACGATTCGCGATTAAATAGCGGTATTCCCGGTCAACGACCACGATCATCTCTTCCAAACCTTCCACGGCCTTCTCGTATTCTCGAAGCTTCTCCTCCGCTAACTTGCGCTCCGTAACATCCAGGGCGATGCCGATATAACCTGCAAAAGAACCATCTTGATTGAGTCGGGGCACCCCAATGTCAAAAATCCAGCGGTACTCTCCGTCGTAACGACGGAGTCGATATTCCATTTGGAACTGTTCGCGCCGATCAAAGGCTTGTGTGTAGGTATTCATGCAGCGCTGCCAGTCCTCGCGGTGTACCCCCTCCGCCCAGCCGTTGCCCAGCTCGGACTCCAGGGATCGTCCCGTGAACTCCAGCCAAGGCTTGTTGAAGTACGTGCAAAGTTTGTCAGTATCGGACATCCAGAGCAGCACCGGCGCGGTGTCGGCGACCAAGCGGAAACGCTGCTCGCTTTCGCGCACTGCTTCCTCGCCCCGCTGACGCTCGGTGACGTCCCGAATAGCTACCGCAAGAAACTTCTTCCCGCGAGCTTCGATGGGGGATACGGAAGCCTCCATAGGAAATTCTTCGCCCGTGGTTCGAAGGCCCCACATCTGGCGACGGACGTGCGCGCTGCTTTTGACAGGGAGGCGTTGCGGGATGAAGCGTTTGATCGAACTCCCGATGGCCTCGTGTGTTGGACAGCCGAACATTTTCTCGGCAGCGGTATTGAACCGTACGATCCGATGTGACTCATCCAGAGCGATGATCGCATCCATGGTCGATCCAATGATGCCCGCCAGCACCTCGGGACTGTCACGCAACTTCTGCTTTCTGTGCTTACGCTTGGCAATGTCCATAACCGCGCCTACTCTGGTGCAGCGTCATACTTCTTTGCCCAGTAGATCCACTCGCGGCCGTCTACCGAGAAATGGCTCCCTCAAGCAAGGTCAATCAGTGGTTCAGTGCTTTAGGCTCGTGTGGTGCCGATCGCTTTGCGACAACCTCAAAAATGCGGGGCTCACGATTCTGGCCAGACTGGCCCAGATGGTCTCTGGCAGCGAATGGCAGCCAGAAGTTGGTAGGTTTCGTATGGCACAGTGGTCAGCACTGTCTGCACCGACCAGTGTTCTCGAAAAAATCGGCGACATAACCGCGATAAAAGAGCACACCCTTAACAATTTTGTGCGGCCAGTATAAACGAAATATGTTCTACCGCACATGTTATACCGCATTTGTCCGGTGGGCCAGAGGGCGCCTGACCACGGCTGGCCACGGTTTCGGTGTCGGCCGGGGCGACAACTGCGAGCCGCGATCGCTTCGTTGATGGGCACAGCCGTACCATCCTATGTATCTATATCGGAGTCTAATCAAAAGATCCCAGAGAGGAAGCAGGATTTAAGCCACGTCATTCGTCCAGTGCGGGCCTGTGCGGCGAGCAGGCCCCGAGGCTTCCTTGGCAAATGCCATTGACTTTCGCCTTATATTCGCCTAGGATAGATCTGTGTGCAAATGCTTCCCATACGCAGTTGCGCTCGGTCTGGGCGCGGTCCTGGCTGCTGTCAGCGTGCCATCATCGGCGTTGGTGCTTGAGGGGGTAGGGTACTGACGCCAAGATTTGTGCAACCTGGTTGCACAGCAAAGTTTGTGCACCCGGAGTGCACAAGCAACTTAGGGCGAATTTTCGCGGCCTGGACCGCTGGTTGGTAGCGGGCGGAATCGACTGAATCAGCGCGGCCGTGAAGGTACCGACCGGTCTTGATTCAAGTAAATTTGATCGTCCTTCTTCATCGGTGATGCCTGGAGGAACGCGTTCCATGGAGTTGACCAAGTTCGTAACCAAGCATTAGCTACATGCGGCACTGAACCGAGGGAAGCTTGAAGAACCCATTGAGGTTCCCTCGGCCCTGACAAATTTGTCCCAAAACTGGCAACTGGCTCGGAAACTTCCTGGGACCCAGCCGTCCGCGCGGAACGCCGAGGTAAGCGGTGAACGTTGAAAAGATTTCGGCGGTGACGTTTCGCGTTCGCAACATGAGGACCTCAGTACAGTTCTATCGGGATGTGCTCGGTATGGAGGTCCTCTACGGCGGGGAAGGGGCGGAGTTCTCGTCGCTTCGCGCAGCGGATGCGAATTCTGCCATTCTGAACTTAGAGCAGGGTGCGACGGTGACACAGTGGGGAAGGCTCATCTTCCACGTGGCAGACGTTGATGCATTGTGGAAGCATTTGACCCACTTGGGTTTTGAACCAGAACGGCCCCGAAACGCTTCGTGGGGCGAACGGTATTTCCATATGCTCGATCCGGATGGTCACGAGCTGTCGTTTGCGCGCCCCCTGAGGTAGTTCTTATTGGGCTGCCAAAACACGGAGTGAAGTCCTCGAGTTCCTATTCCAGCAGCGAAACCTGTTCCTCTTGAGGAGGCGTTTTGTGACTGTCATCAACGTGATGGGCTGGCCGAAGTCATGTGACAGCGGTGTTACCCATCCGGTAGAGGAGAAGGTGTGCACCACAAGGCGAAGGGGAAACCTGGCTGACGTCATTCACCGACGATTCGCGGACTCGAACTTGCGCTGCCCCGACCGGATTCATGCCCAAAATCTACGATGTGATGCGGCATGAATCCGGTCACTACCTGGACGGTACCACTTGGCGACGAAGACGTACGGTGAGCGACAACCCACCCGCAATCGTCAGCGCCACCGCCAGAACCCCAAAGCCGGACCGAAACGAGTGGGTCCGCGCGGCCTGATAGCCGACCAGAGCCGGCCCCAGAAACCCCCCGAGCCCGGCCGCGAGGCAGTTAATCGTGCCGGTAGCCAGCGCGGCTGCAGAATCACAAAGGAACGCGGAGGGCATGGCCCAGAAACTGGGTAAAAAGGCCAGCAGGCCTGCGGCGGCAATGGAGAATAGGAGAAGGGAAGGCAGGGTTCCCCAATCCGCCGCGCTTAACACCAGTAACGCAGCGGCCGTCACCCAGAGCGGAATTGCCGTGTGCCAGCGCCGTTCGGCCGTACGGTCGGAATGCCAACCGTTCACCTGCATGGCAACAAAACCCAGCAGGTTAGGCAGGGCCACCAGTAGCGTCACCCTGAAGTCGCCCAGTCCCGACACACGTTTGAGCATGGTGGGCAACCAAAAAGCCAACGCGTACGCCGAGCCATTCTGTACGAAGTGCAACGCAGTCAGGATGAGAACGTCCGGATGCCGGATCGCCTGCCAAGGGGTATAGGTGCGGACGGATTGTTTGGCTCGCTTCTCGCTCTCCAGTTGCTGGATAACCCACGCTCGCTCCTCGGCGGCCAACCATTTCGCCTGATACGGCCAATCGGTCAGGTAAAACCAGGTCACAGCACCGAAGAACAGCGCGGGTAGCCCTTCCAGAATGAACAACCACTGCCAGCCTCGCAGTCCGCCCCAGTGGATACCCAGCAGCAATCCCGAGATTGGGGAACCGACCGCATACGATAGGGGAATGGCGGCCATGAAACCGGCCACGGCCTTGGCGCGATCTTCGTAGATGAACCAATGAGTGAGATATACGATGATCCCGGGGAAAAATCCCGCCTCCGCCAATCCCAGCACAAACCGCACTGTGTAGAACTGATGCGGAGTCCGGACCAGCGCCATCCCCATCGTGACCAGCCCCCAGGAGATCATGATGCGCGTCAGCCAGCGTCGCGCACTCCAACGCTCCACGATGATGGTGCCGGGAATTTCTAGAATGACATAGCCAAGAGAGAAAATGCCCGCCCCGAAACCAATGACGCGATCGTCGAAGCCGAGATCGCGTGGCATTTGCAGAGCCGCAGTAGCAAGATTGGTGCGATCAAGGTAAGCAATGATGTAAAGCAGGAACACGTACGGAAGCAGACGCGAAGTAATCCGGTAGCGGGTGCGGCGAGCAAGGTCATCGGCGACAGTCGCTGGGGTAGACAATTTTGGTTGCTGCCGAATCGGATTGGTTGAGCAGACCGAGCCGTCCCAAAAATCACGCGATTATACACTCCGGACCCGGCGGATCGGATGAGGGTGAAGTGACCTCGCGGCCACTAGGGTTGGCTTGTGCTGGCGGGGCACGAAACGCAAGATTAGGCGTTCGACGGGAACGAGATTCCCCAGAAATTCTTTGCTGTATCGTCCGGTTCGACGAACTCGATTCCGTAAGTGGGAACCCCCTGCAGGCGGGGCAATTGTGCGACGACGCGGGCAGAAATCCGAGCGCCGGGCTGATTTTGCACGACCACGATAGAACCAATCAGCAACTCGCGATTCAGCTGGATGGCCGCTCCATTCCTATTCAGGTTGGTGGCCCGGGCGGGGATGGTAAAGGAACGCTTTTGGCGATCCTCACCCGACAACCCTATGCGAATGTTGATGGCGATCCGACTGCTTCGGCGCTTTGCGGTTTGACTACGACTGACGCGTGTCGTAACCATTACGTCTGGACGATGGGGTTTCGGGCTGTGTCCAAAAGGTTTTGGGTTCATGCTGAGGTGAGACGTTAGACTGAGCGGATCGAGGCTGCAATGTACCTCAGTCACCACGATCAGGTTACCCAGAGAACTCCTGTGGTTTCAGGTAAATCGAGCATCGCGGCACGGTTGAGCCCTACTCGGCAGGCTTGATGCCCACGGCGACGTAAACATCGGCACTCTTGAAGAGTACCCCGTTCTTCATCACGAGACGGCAGCGGCGAATGTCCCCGATTTGGTCAGACGGATTGCCTTCCACCAGCACAAAATCGGCCCGCATGTACGATGCTGGCATTCCCATCCTCGCCGATTCGACGGCTGGCATCATGCCGCATCGTGAATTGGAGCTCGAAGTCCGAGCTGGAATCCCAACCGCCAAGGCTCTACAGATCGCAACTTTCAATGCTGCCCGATTGCTTAAACAGCAGGGTCATTCCATCCGCGCCCAGCACGTAGTGTGCTGTAATCTTGGCACCGTGGCCACGATCGTTATACTGAAAGCGGAGTCGACCTGCCCACCCTGCCCATACGAGTCCAGTTCACTTCCTGCTGTCCTGCCATTGCTCAGGATCGTGTACCGTGGTGTTGCTTGCGCAGCGCTACTAGGCGCCCACAGCTGCAGCGCGACAAGTGCAAGAATCGCTCAGGCGGCACAAGTGGCGGGTGGCCCAGTGTTTTCCAATCCAAGAATGAGCCTGAAGGGAGGGAAAGGCAGG
>Ga0187780_10000085_pt1 | contig 70317 bp, 67 predicted proteins | sample 1015_Q2_SP10_20__FD_132429 | JGI IMG/M metagenome (GOLD analysis project Ga0187780, IMG submission 132429) | Tropical peat soil microbial communities from peatlands in Department of Meta, Colombia - 1015_Q2_SP10_20_MG | ecosystem: Environmental > Terrestrial > Soil > Wetlands > Peat | place...
CTCAACCAGGGCCTCGGCTCCGACGGCGACTCCGAGCTCGGCGACCTCTTCGCCGACGAGACGTCGCTCGACCCGGCCGAGGAGGCCGTCGACTCGCTGCGCCGCCAGCGCGTCCAGCGCGCCGTCGCCGAGCTGCCGGAGCGGCAGCGCCGGATCATCGAGCTGCGCTTCGGCTTCGGGGGCGAGGCCGCCTCGCTCGAGACGATCGGCAAGGAGCTCGGACTCACCCGCGAGCGTGTCCGCCAGCTCGAGAGCGAGGCGCTGATGCGTCTGCAGCTCGAGCTCGGCGACGAGCTGGCGAGCGCTGCCTGAGGCGGCTCGCGCCGTCGCGGGTGCTCCGCAGAGAAAAAGAAAGAGAGGGCGCCGGCCGAGCCGGCGCCCTCGTCGTTTCCGGGGTCAGCTCGAGCCGACGAGCGTGACCGTGCCGTGGCCGCTCGTCGTCGTCTGCAGCTGCACCGGGAGGCTCGGCGAAGGGCTCACGACGGGCGTCGTGTTCGTCGTCGTCGGGGTCGTGGTTGCCGGCGGCGAGCTCACGGGCGGCGAGCTCGCGGGCGAGGTCGGCGGCGGCGCGTCGAGCTTCTTCGTCAGCGTCGGCGGCACGATGAGCGACGGCGAGGACGCGTTGTCGCCGGCCGGCGGCGCGCTGAGCGTCGTCGTGATCGGCGCCGGCAGCTGCTGCGGCGTCTGACCGGGCGCCGGGGTGCCGCTCCCGCTGCTCGCGGGCGGCACGGCGACGGTCGTCGTGCCGGAGGAGCCGTCCTTCGTCACCTCGACCGGCGTGGCGGCGGAGCTCGAGGCGCCGCCCTCACCGGCGGCGGGCTGAGAGGGCGCGGCGACCGGGGCCGGCGCGGGCGCCTCGACCGGCGGCGGCGTCGTGGGCTCGGCGGCCGGGACGGTTGCGTCGGGCACGACCGGGGCGGCCGGCGCGGGCGCCCTCTCGGGCGTCGCGACGAAGAGCGACGCTCCCGCGGCGCTCGGATGGTGGGTCGCCGCGGGCGCGCCGACGGCCGGGCTCGCCGTGACGCTCGTCGAGGCGCTCCTCCCGCTCGTGGATTTCGCCGGGACGGACGCTGCGGACGCCGGCCTGGCATGCGACGGCCGCGAGTGGCTCTGCACGACCGGCGCGGTCGCGGCCACGGTCGTCGCGCTGACGACGGCCACCGTCGCGGCCACCTTCACTGCCGCGCCGCCGCCGAGAAGGAGCGACTTCAGCCCGGCGAGGACGTTGCCCCAGTCGGCGCCGCGCACGAGCCGCCGCTTCTTCGGCGCCGGCGGCTCCTCGAGTCCCTGCGCGAGGGCGCGCCGGGCGCGGAAGATCAGCGTCTCCACCGCCGACTGCGAGAGCTCCAGCTCGTCGGCGATCTCGTGGTACGACAGGCCCTGCCATTCGCGGAGCAGGATCGCGCGCCGCTGATTCTCCGGCAGCTGCTCGAGCACGTCCTGGAGGCCCATCAGCTCGTCGGCGCGCCGGGACGGCGCCGGCGTCAGCTCCTCGACGAGCTCGAAGTCGGTGGGCGACTCGATCCGGTCGCGGCGCCAGGTCGACCGGCGGCGGGAGAGGCAGACGTTCTGGGCGATCTTGAACAGCCACGCCGACTCGAGCTCGGGCACGATCCCGCGCTTGATGCCACGGAACGCGTTCAGGAACGTGCTCTGGACGGCGTCCTCGGCCTCCTCGCGGGAGCCGAGCTGGTGCAGGCAGTAGCGGAAGATCTGGCTGCTGTACTGCTCGTAGAGGGCCCGCGTCAGGTCCGCCTCGGGGGCGGGCACCCCCTCGACGCGTGCGGCACGGCCTATGGACGGTACTGCGGCCAAGCTCTCCTCCTGCGGCAGGAAGACATACGGGGCGCGTCCCGCCCGAACACGCCTGAGCACCCATCTTGTGTCGGTGTCCGGGGGCCGTAAATCCCCCTTTTGGGAAGGCCGCGAGCGCCGGAATCGCGCGGTTTGCAGGCCTTCTAGGCTCGGGCGAGCGCCGGCCCGGCCAGCTCGCCGCGCAGGCGCACGAGCAGTGCCTCGAGCGCGAGCGGCGCGGACAGCTGGAGCTCCTCGGCCTCGCGCCAGACCGCCCGGACGATCTCGCAGGCACGCTCGGCCCCGAGCAGCCGCTCCCGGCTCGCGTCCGCGCGCAGCTCGTCCAGACGGTCGACGTGCACCACCGCGGCCTCCGCGCCCGCCGCGAGCACGACGAGGTCGCGGTACCACCACTCCAGCTCCTCGAGCACGGCCAGCAGCTCGTCGCGCTCGGCACCCCGCTGCGCGCGCCGCAGGCGCTGCTCCGCCTCGCGCCCCGTCAGCTCGAGCACCGCTACCGACTCCTCCGCCCTCTCCTTCGCCTCGTCGCCGCGCTCGGAGATCCCCTCCAGCAGCAGCTGCGCGCCGTCGCTCGCGTCGAACGCCTGATCGAGGTAGACGGCGCGCGCGACGCCGAGCAGCGCCTCGCGCCGCCGCGCAGCCGCCGGATCGAGCAGGCGGGCGACCCGATCGAGGCGGCCGCCCGCCACGCGCGAGAGCGTCGTCACCTCCGCGTCGGGAAGCTCCGGCGCGCGCGCGCGGATCGCGGCGCGCACCGCGGGCTCGGAGAGCCGCCTGAAGCCGATGACCTGACAGCGCGAGCGGATCGTCTCCGGGAGCGGGCCGAGCTCGTCCGCGACGAGCACGAGCACCGCGTACGGCGGCGGCTCCTCGAGGTCCTTGAGCAGCGCGTCGGCGGCGTCGTCGTTCAGCGTGTCCGCCCCGAAGACGAGATAGACGCGCCGCGACGCCTCGAACGGACGCATGTGCAGGTCGCGCCGCAGCTCGCGCACGTCGTCGATCCGGATCTGGTCGCCGAGCGGCTCGAGCACGTACAGATCGGGGTGCGAGCGGCGGGCGACGCGATGATGGTCGCCCAGCAGCTCCGCCGCGAACAGGAGCGCGAGGTCGCGCTTGCCGACGCCGGGCGGGCCGTGCAGGAGATAGGCGTGCGCCGGCCCCTCGGTGAGCGCGGCCGACAGGAGGCGCTTTGCCTCGTGCTGTTCGGCGACGGCCTCGAAGTCGCTCACGGCCGCACCTCGAGGCGCGGCGCGAGCGCGCGCCAGATCTCACCCGCGATCTCGTCGACGGCGCGCAGCGTCCCGTCGGGCGCCGCCGCCGGGACGACGAGCCAGTCGTCGCGTCGCGCGAGCTCGAGGTAGATCGCGCGCGACGCGTCGCCGTGGCCGGTGTCCGACTCGTGGATGTCCGCTTCGAGCGTCGTGTACACGCGGGCGCCCTTGCGTCCCACCAGCTCCCGCGCGAGCGCGGCCGGCGCGTCGAGGAGGACGACGAGGTCGGGGCGCGGCAGCGCGAACTCGCCGAACTCGACGGCGGCGAGCCAGTCGAGCAGCTGCGCACGCGCCTCGCCCTCGAGCTTCGCGCCCTGGTGCGCCATGTTCGACGCGACGTAGCGGTCGCACACGACGAGGTCGTGCTCGGCGAGCGCGGCGACGAGCTCCGGGCGCGCGTGGAAGCGGTCGCACGCGTAGAGGAGCGCCGACAGGGCGGGATGCACCTCGTCGAGGCCGCCGAGCTCGCCGTTCAGGTAGGCGGCGACCGCGACGCTGAACGGGTTGTCGTCGTAGCGCGGGAAGCTGAACGAGGCGACGTGGTAGCCGGCGCGCGTGGCCGTCTCGGCGAGATGGGCGGCCTGGGTCCCCTTGCCGGAGCCGTCGATGCCCTCGAACGCCAGGAGCAATCCCATCCCGGCCTAGGATACGAGGCCGCGGAGGAGGAGGGGCAGGCCCGGCGCCGAATCGAGGCGGCCGTGGACCATGCCCAGCCGCTGCCCCGCGTGTTCCCCTGGCGCACCGCGACGCTCGTGGCCGGCGCGCTCGCGATGCTCGAGCTCGTCGCCCTGATCGTCGGCGGCACGCTGCTGTTCGCCCACCCGGTCCGGCACCCCGCCGAGGCAGCTGCGAAGCGGCACACGGCGCCCGCAGTGCGCGCCGTCGCGCACGTGCGGCCCGTGCCGATGGCGAAGTCGCAGCCGCTCCGCCCCCGCTCCCGCGTCGCCGTGCTCGTGCTCAACGGCAACGGCGTCCAGGGCGCCGCGAGCCGCGAGGCCGCACACCTGCAGGGGCTCGGCTACCGCATCGGCGGCGCCGAGAACGCGGCGCGCCACGACTACGCGCGCTCGATGGTCATGTACGCGCCGGGCTGGCGCAACGAGGCCCGACGGCTGAGCCGGGACGCGGGCATCCGCATGGTCGCGCCCGTCGACGGGATGAGGCGCTCGGCACTCAGGGCGTCGCCGCTGGTACTCCTCCTGGGCAGCTAGCCGGCCAGACGTGGAGCGCCTTGTGACGCGCCTGGTCGAGCAGGCCGCACGGCGTGCCCGCGGGCCCGAAGCGGTTGTAGGTCCACGCGTTGGTGAGCGCCGCGTACGCCTGGGCCCACGCGTCGTGCTCGTAGTAGAACGAGCCGAGCTCCCACCACGTCTCGCTGTTCTCCGGCTCGAGCGACACCGCCTGCTTGTAGAGCTGCTCCGCCCGCGCGACGTCGCCGCCACCGTCCTCGAAGGCGGCCCACTCCATCAGCGCGGCGGTCGAGAGGGGATCGTAGGCGTGGGCGCGCTTCGCGCCGGCGGCGGTGGTCGCCGAGGCGAGCTGCCGCTGCGCGAGCCACGGCGCGCCGAGCGAGTAGACGCCGGCGAGCGCGACGAGCACGGCGCCCACCGCGAGCAGCGGCCTGCGCTCGGGACGGGCGACGGACGCAGGAGCCGGGCGGGCGAGCAGGGCGCCGGCGGCGAGCAGCAGCGGCCCGGCCGTCGCGACGTAGTTCCAGTCCAGGTCGGCGACCATGTGCACGAGGTAGGCGGCGAGGCCGACCGCGAGTGCGGTGACGGCGGCGCGCTCGGCCCCGTGGGAGCGTCGGCGGGCGCGGACGATGCCGGTTGCCGCCGCCGCGGCTGCGGCGAGGTAGAGCAGCAGTCCGACGACGCCCGTCTCGCCGAGCAGCTGGAGCGGCACGTTGTGCGGCTCGGTCGTCGTGAGCTCGCTCGTCCGCCGGAGAGCGAGGTCGGTGAGCTGGAACGTCCCCGCGCCGGTGCCGCCGCCGGGGTGGCGCGTGAACGCGTGCCACTCCTCCGTCCACCAGCGCCAGCGGTTGCTCGAGCTGAGGCTGGGCAGTCGGCCCGGCTGCGAGCCGATCTGGCTCGAGACGGGATTCGTGAACGCGTGCCAGATGCGCCCGGCGTACGCGCCGGCGACGGCCAGCCCGGCGAGCACGGCGACGAGCGCCGCCACGGCGGCGATCCTCTCGACCCCCCGCCGCAGGCGCGCGGCGAGCGGGCGCCGATCCTCGAGACGCGCGAGCGCGTACGCGGCGGCGCCGACGGCCGCTCCGGCCGCGAGCACGTCGAGCGCGAAGATCCAGCCGTCGTGCGCGCGCACCGAGCGGGCCTGCCCGTCCTTCGTGATCCCGGGCAGGCCGAGCGCGAGGCCGAAGACGGCTGCCGCCGCGGCGCCGCCGAGCAGGGCGACGACGAGGCTCTCGACGCGATCCCGGTCGGCCACGACCCAGGCGGCCGTCGCGGCGACGGCGAGGGCGATACCGAAGCGCGAGTAGGTCAGCAGCGTCACGAGCACCGCGGCGAAGAGCAGGACGGCGCCGCCTGCCCGGAGGCCCGCCCGGCGCACCCGCGGCGCGGCCAGCCAGAGCGCGACCGGCACGGCGACGTCTCCCAGCAGCGCAAGCTCGTTCCAGTAGCCGACCGGAGAGCGGAGCCGGGCGAGCCCGAGCGACGCGCCGAGCCCCGGCTGGCGGCCGTACGAGGGGTAGAGCACCGGGACGCACTTCGCGAGCAGCGCCCAGCCGAGGACGAGCGCGAGGAGCGCGGCCGCTGCGCGGGCGAGCCAGGTCGCCGACCCGGGGCGGAGGCCGCCGGCGAGCACGCCGGCGACGGCGAACGCGGCGTAGACGAGCGTGCGGTTGGTCGTCGACCAGGACAGGTCGGGCGAGATCGACCAGAGCGTCGAGGCGCCCGACCAGGCGACGAGGCCGAGCAGTCCGCCGAGGAAGACCGCCGCCGGCCGGTCGATGAGAGGCGACGCCACCACCCCGGCGAAGACCGCCGCCGCGAGGCAGGCGGCCAGCAGCAGCGCGAGCCCGCCGATCCAGACGAGGGGAGCCTCGGCATCGCCGCCGCTGAAGAAGAGCGCACAGAAGCAGACGGCGGCGGCCGCGGCACCGGCGAGCCCGGGGCCCGCCCACCGTTCGCCCGCAGTGCGCACCGGCGAGGACGGTAGCATTGACCAAAGCTGACGGCTGCCCCGTTCACAAACGGTTTACATCGGCATTACCGCGGGAACACCACCGTCCGGGAGACTGGTGACGATTCGCGCGACTGCGCCTGCATCTGCGCGCGAGCGGAGCCAACGATGAGAGCGACTCGAGACACACGGCGGATGGCGAGGACGGCGTTGGTCGCGCTCGCAGCGGCGTGCGCGCTGCTGGGCGCGACCGTCCCGCGTGCGGCCGCCGCGCCTGCCGCCACGCCTGTGCCGACGAGCAACTGCTGGCTCCAGGTCGTCAACGACTGGCTCCGCAACAACCCCCAGATCAAGAACCTCTATCCGATCCCCTGCTACACGCAGGCGATCCAGAAGCTGAACGAGTACCCGGACCTCAAGCAGTACTCGAGCGCGATCGACGACATCCAGCGCGCGCTGCTCGCCGCCATCCACGAGGAGCGCGGCAACGGCGGCGGCAGCGGCCCGCCGAGCAGCAGCGGCGGGGGAGGCGGCGGCGGGAGCGGCGGCGGCGGCGGCAACGGCCAGGGTCCAGGCGCGACGAGGTCGGGAGCGGGCAGCACGCTGCCGGCCGACACGGGCAAGGGCGGCGGCTCGCAGAGCCCGGTCGGCAGCCTCTTCCATCCGGCGAACGCGCAGTCGATCCCGCTGCCGCTGATCGTGCTCGCCGCCCTGGCGGTGCTCCTCCTGCTCGCAGGCGCAGGCACTTGGCTCGCCAGGCGCTTCCAGGCCCGCCGGATGACCCCGGCGCCGGCGCCGCCGCCCCGCTAGCGACCCGGTTCCGTCCGGCGCGGGTTCTACCCTCCGCGGTCCCCCTACGGCGGGGTCGGGACCGGCGAGGCTACAGTTCGGGAGGGTCGAAATGGCGAGCGTGGAGCAGAAAAACACGACCGATCAGGCGGTCGAGGAGGTGGCGAACTCCGTCCTCGACGCGGGTGCGCACCTGGGCGTCCGGCGCTTCTTCACCATTCCCGGGCGCGACCCGTTCGACGAGATCGAATGGGAGACCCGCGACGCGCTGATCCCGGGCCGCTCCGGCCCGGCGTTCGAGCAGCGGGGCGTCGAGTTCCCGAAGTTCTGGTCCCAGACGGCGACGAACATCGTCGCCCAGAAGTACTTCCGCGGCCGCCTCTCCTCGCCGGAGCGCGAGTCCAGCGTGAAGCAGATGGTCGGCCGCGTCGTCGACACCGCCGTCAGCTGGGGCACGCAGGGCGGCTACTTCGCCGACGAGGAGGAGTCCGCCACGTTCGCGGCCGAGCTGAAGGCGATCCTCGTCAACCAGTACGCCTCGTTCAACAGCCCCGTCTGGTTCAACGTCGGCTTCGAGGAGCGCCCGCAGTGCAGCGCGTGCTTCATCCTCTCGATCGACGACTCGATGGAGTCGATCCTCGACTGGATCCGGCGCGAGGGCGTGATCTTCCGCGGCGGCTCCGGCTCGGGGGTCAACCTCTCGAGGCTCCGCTCGTCGAAGGAGCAGCTCTCGAAGGGCGGCTACGCCTCGGGCCCGGTCTCGTTCATGCGCGGCGCGGACGCGTCGGCGGGGACGATCAAGTCGGGCGGCAAGACGCGCCGCGCGGCGAAGATGGTCGTGCTCGACGTCGACCACCCCGACATCGAGGAGTTCGTCTGGTGCAAGGCGAAGGAGGAGCGCAAGGCGCGCGTCCTCGAGCAGGCGGGCTACGACATGTCGCTCGACTCCGCCGACTGGGCCTCGATCCAATACCAGAACGCGAACAACTCGGTGCGCGTGAGCGACGCCTTCATGGGCGCGGCGACCGAGGGCCGCGAGTTCAACCTCACCGCGCGCACAGACGGCGCCGTCCTCTCCACCGTCCACGCGCGCGACCTGCTCCGCCAGATCGCGGCGGCGGCGTGGGAGTGCGCCGACCCGGGCGTCCAGTACGACACGACGATCAACTCCTGGCACACGCTGCCGAACACCGGCCGCATCAACGCGTCGAACCCGTGCTCGGAGTACATGTCGATCGACGACAGTGCCTGCAACCTCGCCTCGCTGAACCTGATGAAGTTCCGCCGCGAGGACGGCGAGCTCGACGTCGACGCGTTCGAGCACGCAGTGGACGTCGTCTTCCTCGCGCAGGAGATCCTCGTCGGCTACTCCTCGTATCCGACGCCCGAGATCGAGCGCAACGCGAAGGCGTTCCGCCAGCTCGGACTCGGCTATGCGAACCTCGGCGCGCTGCTGATGGCGCGCGGGCTCCCGTACGACTCGGACGAGGGCCGGGCGTACGCGGCGGCGATCACGGCGCTCATGACCGGCCGTGCGTACCGCAAGTCGGCCGAGATCGCGTCGCGGATGGGACCGTTCGCCGGCTACCAGGTCAACCGCGCGCCGATGATCGGCGTGATCGCGAAGCACCGGGCGTCGGTCGGGAACATCGAGAACTCCGACGTCGTGCCGGCCGAACTGCTCGCCGCATGCCGGCAGGCGTGGGACGACGCGCTGAACCTCGGCGAGGTGCACGGCTTCCGCAACGCGCAGGCAACCGTGCTCGCGCCGACCGGGACGATCAGCTTCATGATGGATTGCGACACGACGGGAGTCGAGCCGGACTTCTCGCTCGTCAAGTCGAAGAAGCTCGTCGGCGGCGGCGAGATCACGATCGTGAACAAGACCGTGCCGATGGCGCTCGAGAAGCTCGGCTACGCGCCGCGCGAGATCGAGGAGACCGTGGCGTTCATCGACGAGCGGAACAGCATCGTCGGTGCGCCGTACATCAAGACGGAGCACTACCCCGTCTTCGACTGCGCCGTCGGCGACCGTGCCATCCACTACCTCGGTCACGTGAAGATGATGGGCGCCGTGCAGCCGTTCATCTCCGGCGCGATCTCGAAGACCGTGAACATGCCGGAAGAGGCGACGGTCGAGGACGTGATGAGCCTCTACGTCGACGCGTGGAAGCTCGGCGTGAAGGCGATCGCCATCTACCGCGACAACTGCAAGGTCGCGCAGCCGCTCTCGAGCTCGGGCAGCGGCCAGACGGCGGCGACGCCGCCGGTGCCGATCCGCGAGCGCAAGCGGCTGCCGCTCGACCGTACCGAGATCGGGCGCAAGTTCCAGGTCGGCGACCACGAGGGCTACATCCATGTCGGCCTCTACGACGACGGCAGCCCCGGCGACATCTTCGTCGACATCGCGAAGGACGGGACGACGATGGCGGGCCTGATGAACTCGCTCTGCCTCGCCGTCTCGATGGGCCTCCAGTACGGCGTGCCGCCCGAGGTCTACGTCTCGAAGCTCTCGCACATGCGCTTCGAGCCGAGCGGCATGACGAACGACTCCGACATCCGCGTCGCGAAATCGATCGTCGACTACATCTTCCGCTGGTTCGGCAAGAAGTTCCTCACGGCCGAGCAGCAGGAGGAGGCCGGCATCCTCTCGCCCGAGGTGAAGGCGATGCTCGCCGACCGCTACGCGAACGTCGCCGAGGCGGGAGCCGACGTGGCCGACCCGGCCGACACGCCGCCGCCCGGCCAGACGGCGCTCTTCAACTCGTGGGAGGACGCCGTCGAGTGCGCCCGCTGCGGCGGACGCATGATCCGCACCGGGTCGTGCTACACGTGCCGCGACTGCGGGACGAACACCGGCTGCAGCTGACGCGCAGCCGCCTGATCACACAGGCCTCCCGAGCCCGCAAAGCGCAGGTCAGCGGTCGAGCGCCTCGTCCTGCTCGACCGCGCGCCGCCAGTGCAGCGTCCGCAGCATCACCGCGATCGCCGTGAGGCCGAGCGTGACGTTGAGAGCGGAGAGGATCGCCTTCATGCCGACGCTGAGGCTGAGGAGGGTGCTGCGCGCGGCCTGCCCGCGGAGGACGTAGACGATCAGCGCCTGCTCCGTGCCGATGCCCGCCGGGGTCAGGGGCACGATCGTCGAGAGGCTCGCCGTCACCTGCACGCGCAACGTGTTGCGCAGGTCGGCGGGCACGTCGAAGGCGCGCAGGAAGAAGTAGATCGTCGCCAGACGCAGGCCCCAGTCGAGCAGCTGCAACGCGACGACTCCGCGCAGGTAGCGGCCCGGCGTCCGGAGCACGGAGAAGCCCTGCCCGACGCGGGCGCGGAACGCGGCGATCCTCGCCGCCGCCCAGAAGCCGGCGGCGAACCCCAGCACGAGCGTCGCACCGGTGACGATCAGCGCCGTGCGCGGATGCCGGAACAACCAGAACCAGTCGATCGACGGCAACCGGTGGAGGACGTGCACTCCGGGGAGCACGTGCGTCTCGAGCGCCCACACGACCAGCGCGGCCGACAGCACCGCGTCGACGAGGGTCTCGACGAGCAGCGAGGCCCCCAGGGTCGCGTACGTCGCTCCCTCCACCCGCCGCCGGACGAGGAAGAGCTTGAGCAGGTCGCCGCCGCGCACGGGCACGACCGCGTTGACGCCGGCGCCGGCGACGTAGGCGCCGAACACGCTGCGCCAGCGCACCTTCGACTCCGGGTAGGCGGCCGCCAGGATGTTCCGCCACGCTCGCGAGCGTGCGCCGAGTCTCAGGCAGTGGCAGGCGAGGGCGTAGGCGACCGGCAGCCACGCGATCGCCTGCACGTGACCGAAGAACACCCGAAATGCATGCTCGACGCCCGCCATCGCCCCTAGTGTCGCCGAGCGGCCCCTCGGCGTTGTACGGTCCAACGATGACCGAGCCGCGCGAGATCGCCGAGGGCGTCGAGGACGTGGTCGGAGGCGTCTGGCACTGGTGGATCCGCAACGCGAACATCGGCGGTGCGATCTCGAGCTCGCACGCCGTCGCGACGAACCACGGCTGCGTCCTCGTCGACCCGGTGCACCTTGCGGAGGACGCGCTCGCGTCGCTGCCGCCGCCGGAGGCGATCGTCTTGACCGCGAAGGTGCACCAGCGCTCCGCCTGGCGCTACCGCACCGAGCTCGGGATCGACGTCTGGCTGCCCGAGGACGCCCCGCCCGCCGAGGAGGAGCCGGACCACCGCTATGCGGAAGGCGACGAGCTTCCCGGCGGCCTGCTCGCGATCCGCACGCCCGGCCCGGAGTGGCCGCACTACTCCTTCCTGCTCGAGCGCGACCCGGGCGTCCTCTTTTGCTCCGACCTGATCTCGAACGACGGCGACGACATGCTCGGCTTCGTCCCGCCCGAGTTCCACGACGACCCGGAGGAGACGCGGCACAGCGTCGAGCGCCTGCTGCGCCTTCCCTTCGCGGTGCTCTGCCTCGCCCACGGCGCCCCGCTCGTGGAAGACCCGAAGGCGGCCCTGCGCCGCCTGCTCGGCGAAGAGAGCTAGCAGCCCGTCGGCCGCAGTGCGGGTGGCGGGCCGACGCTCATGCGGTACCGGTGGGCGAGCGAGACAAGGCGCACGCGGTAGACGTTCATGTCCGCCCGTTTCCAGTCCGCGTGCGTCTGGCAGCGCCACGGCGCGTACAGCTCCTTGTGCAGCGGGCTCGAGAGGCTCTCGTTGTGCCCGATCACGTCGGCGAGCGGGATCCTGAAGCGCCACATGAGCCACACCGTCAGCGCGAGCGAGCTGCGCATCTGCGCTGCGTCATCGAGCACCTGCGCGTCCGAAAGGCCGACGTGCTCGATCCCGATCGCCGCCCAGTTCAGCCCGACCGTGTGGCGGCACATGATGTTCAGGCGCACGAGCTGGTAGATCGTCCCGTCGCGGTCGACGATGAAGTGCGCGCACGTGCCGGGCAGCTCGTGCAGCTCGGCGTCCGGCACGTTGTCCGCGAACGTGTTGTACGCCGACGAGAATGTCGGCGTCGCGGTGACGTGCTCGACGATCGCGCGCGGATGGAGGACGTACGAGTCGATCCCGTAGTGCTTCTTCGCGTACGCGGCCATCTCGGCGCGCCGGACGGCGCCGTACGGGATCGGCTTCCAGACGATGTGCGGCTTCGGCGGCGCGGCGAGTGCGAGCACGGCGAGGACGACGGCGAGCACCGGCTCACCGTAACCGCAGCCGGTGCAGCTTGACGCTCTCAGAGCCCTTCGTCTCGACCTCCCACCGCTCGAGCGCCCGCTCGAGGAAGCCCTTCGCAAACGGACGGCCGGGATCGGCGAGCAGCACGCCCGGCCCGAGCCGCGGCAGCAGCTCGAGCAGGAGGTCGGCGTTGCGCCGCTCGTAGAGCAGGTCGGCACCGAGCACGACGTCCCAGGGCGCCTCGGCGAGCAGCAGCTCGGGCTCGTCCCAGCGCACCCGCTCGGCTCGCAGCTCGATCCCGTTCCGCTCGGCGTTGCCGCGCAGCAGCTCGACGGCGCCGGCGGCCCAGTCGGTCGCGAGCACGTCGGCGCCGCGCAGGGCGGCGGCGAACGAGGGCAGCCCCAGACCGGCCCCCAGCTCGAGCACGCGTGCCCCCTGCAGGTCGGCCTCGCCGACGACACGGGCGAGCAGGAGGCCGCTGGGCCAGAGCTCCGCCCAGTAGGGCAGGAACTCGTCCTCGTCGAACGCCGCCTCGTCGATGAGGTCGTCGGCGCTCGGCGGCCGCAGCAGCGTCACCTCGCGGCCGGCCAGCTCGACGGTCTCCTCGGCGAGATCCTCGTGCACGGGGGTAGCGTGACGGAGATGAGGTACAGGCAGCTCGGTTCGAGCGATCTCCAGGTCTCCGAGATCGCTCTCGGCTCGTGGCTGACGTACGGCGGCGGCGTACCGCGGCAGCAGGCGGAGGCGTGCGTCGCGAAGGCCTTCGAGGTCGGGATCAACTTCATCGACACGGCGAACGTCTACGCGGGCGGCGCCGCCGAGGAGTTCCTCGGCGAGGTGCTCGCGGCGCGCCCACGGGACTCGTACATCCTCGCGACGAAGCTCTACTTCCCGATGCCGAACGGCGACCAGGGGCTCTCGCGCGAGCAGGTCTTCAAGCAGATCGACCTCTCGCTCGCCCGCCTGCGCACCGATCACGTCGACCTCTACCAGTGCCACCGCTACGACTGGGCGACGCCGCTCGAGGAGACGATGGAGGCGCTCACCGAGGTCGTCCGCCTCGGGAAGGCGCGGTACATCGGGTTCAGCGAATGGCCTCCCGACCGCATCGAGGCCGCGCTCGATCTGCCCGGCGGCGAGAGGCCCGTCTCCAGCCAGCCGCAGTACTCGCTGCTATGGCGGGACCCGGAGCGGGAGGTGATCCCGCTCTGCGCCGCGAACGGGATCTCGCAGATCGTCTTCTCGCCGCTCGCGCAGGGTGTCCTCACCGGCAAGTACGCACCGGGACGCCCGCCGCCACCGGACAGCCGTTGGAGCTCGAGCTCGATGAGCTCGTTCATGGGCCAGTACGACGACGATCTGCTCGAACGCGTCCAGCGCCTCCGGCCCATCGCCGCCGACCTCGGCACCACGATGGGGCGGCTCGCGCTCGCGTGGGTCCTGCGGGAGCCTAACGTCGCCGCCGCAATCGTCGGCGCGTCGCGGCCGGAGCAGATCGCGGACAACGCCGCCGCTTCCGGGATCGAGCTCGACGCAGAGACGCTGGCGCGGATCGACGACGCGCTCGCGGCCTCGTAGCCGGCTCATCTGCGGGCGTACCATCAGGTCGATGGAACGCGATGTCGCAGTCGTCCTCTCCGGCGGCGCCGTCAACGGCGTCCTGATGGAGCTGGGCTTTCTCAAGCGGCTGCGCGAGACCGATCTCTGGCCGCGCATCGGCTGGGTCTACGGTACCTCGGCGGGCGCGGTCTGCGGGACGATGGCGGCGGTCGACCGGCTGGACGAGCTGGAGCGCTTCATGCTCGAGCTCCAGCCCGAGGAGACGTTCCGGCCGCACTCGCTCTGGCGGTTGCCGCTGCTCGGGTCGCACGACTACCGGCTGCCGGACACGATCACCGCGCGGCTCGGCGACATCGTCACGATCGCGCGCGAGCTCGCCCACGCGCCGATCGAGGTGTTCGTCACAGCCACGGATGTCACCGAGATCGAGCACGGCCATGGTCTGCACGCGTACGAGCTCGTCTACTCGTCCAGGCGGACGCCGCCGGAGATCATGGCGCAGGCCGTGCTCGCCTCCGCCGCCGTGAGCGCGCTCGTGCTGCCGCGGCCGGTCGGCGACAGGATCGCCACGGACGGCTCATGGGTTCGCAACTTCCCGCTCGGCCAAGCGTACGACCAGCCCGGCGTCCGGCTCATCGTCAGCTTCCGCTACCTGCCGAGCTACCCGCGCTTCAGCTCCGCCTGGCTGACGACGCTGCGGCGGCGCCTCGAGCGGTTCCCGAAGGTTCCGCCGGTGCGCGCGCTCGTCGCGGAGCTGCGGGAGGCCGAGGAGCGTGACCTGCGCGGCGAGCCCGCGCACTGGGGCGACATGATCGTCCGCCTGATGCGCGTCGCGGTACAGCAGAACGCCGTGCTCGAAGAGCGCACGGCGCGCGAGAAGGACGCCGCGCTCGCGGAGCTCGAGGCGCTGCGCGAGGACGTCGCCCGCATCGTCCGGCGTGACGGTGGCCGGCGAGGCGAGCGGCTCGCGGACGCGGTCGAGCAGCGATTCGCGGCCGCTCGGTTCCCGTTCCTCGGCGACCGGTTGATTCCGCGCATCGCCGTGAGCGGCACCGCCGGCGAGAACAGCCTCGAGACGAGCGTGCGCAATCCGCAGCCGTGGACCGAGGAGGCGAAGCGGAAGCTGATCGCGCGAGGCTATGAGCTCCTCGACCAGCAGCTCCGCGAGCGCGCCGTCGCGTAGCCTTTCCGCCGTGGCCGATTACCGTTTCCTCGACGAGTGGCGCCTGCCCGCCGACATCGAGCGCGTGTACGACCTCGTCGCACGCCCGCTCGAGTACCCGCGCTGGTGGGGCGAGGTCTTTCTCGCCGCCGAGGGGGACGGCGGCGAGGCAGCGCCCGGCAAGCGGGTGACGGTGCGGGCGCGCGGCTTCCTCCCGTACAGGATCCGCTTCACGATGACGTGCCTCGAAGCCGACCGGCCGTACCGCATCCATTCGAAGCTCGAGGGCGACTTCGAGGGAACGGGGACGTGGCTGCTCGAAGAGGACGAGAGCGGCACGCACGCGGTGCTCGACTGGCGCCCGTCGGTGCGGAAGCCGCTCGTGCGCTACCTGACGCCCGTGCTGCGCCCGCTCTTCCGCTCCAATCACACCTGGACGATGCACCGCGGCTTGGAGAGCGCGTTGCGTGTACTCGAATAGCTGCGCTATTCCAGTCTCACCCGGGGGAGGTGCGCAGCACTTTCCCCGGATTCAGGATGCCGTTGGGGTCGAACAGCGCCTTGATGCCGCGCATCAACGGCAGCAGGTCGCCGTGCTCGCGCTCGAGATAGCCGAGCTTGCCGAGGCCGATGCCGTGCTCGCCCGTGCACGTGCCGCCGCGGGCGAGCGCATCCACGACGAGCCGCGCGTTGAGCGCTTCCGCTTCGGCGATCGATGCGCCGTCGTCGGGGTCGAGCAGGAACGCGACGTGGTAGTTGCCGTCGCCGACGTGGCCGACGATTCCGCCGCGCAGGCCCGACTCGTCGAGCGCCGTGCGGCCGTACTCGATCGCCGCGGCCAGCTCCGACACGGGCACCGCGACGTCTGTCGTCATCGCCCTCGAGCCGGGCGCGAGCGCGAGCGACGCATGCAAGGCGTTGTGGCGGGCATCCCACATCCGCGCACGGGCGGTCGGGTCGCTCTCGGCCTCGAACGCAGACCCGCCTTCGTCCTCGAGCAGCTCGCGCGTCGCGACGAGGTCGGCGGCCACCGCCGCCCCGGATCCGCCGAACTCGACGAACAGGTACGGCGACTCCGGAAAGCTCGTGCCCTTGTAGGCGTTGAGAGCTCCGACCGTCATCGCGTCGAGCAGCTCGCACCGCGTGACGAGCACACCCGCCCCGACGAGCGCGGCCGCGGCGCGGCAGGCAGCCTCGACGGACGGGAACGCGGCGCGCGCGACGACGGTGTGCTCGGGGATCGGGTGGAGGCGCAGCGTCAGCTCCGTGATCACGCCGAGCGTGCCCTCCGAGCCGACGAACAGGTTGGTGAGGTTGTACCCCGCCGAGGTCTTCACCGCGCGCGTACCCGTGCGGATGACGTCGCCGCAGGCGAGAACGACTTCGAGTGCGAGCACGTGAGCCCGCATGCCGCCGTAGCGGACGGTGGTCGTGCCGCTCGCGTTCGTCGCCGCCATGCCGCCGAGCGTGGCATCCGCCCCGGGATCGACCGGGAAGAAGAGCCCGTGCGGCCCGGCGGTCGCCTCGAGCTGGGAGCGCGTCACCCCCGGCTCGACCGTCGCGGCGAGATCGTCCCGGGAGAGCGCGACGATCTTGTTCATGCGCGTCAGGTCGAGGCTGATGCCGCCGTGCAGCGGAATCACGTGGCCCTCGAGGCTCGTCCCGGAGCCGAAGGGCACGACGGGAACACCGGCCCGGTCGGCATAGGCGAGCACGGCCGCCACCTCCGCGGTCGCAACGGGGAAGACGACGGCGTCCGGCCGGTGCGGCTTGTGGTAGCTGAGGTCGGCCGAGTGCTGGTCGAGCACGGACACGCCGTCGCTCACGCGCCGCTCGTCCGGCACGAGCCGAAGCAGCTCCGCCCGCAAGTCTGCGGCGGGGGTCACGCCGGAAGCCTAGTCAGGCAGCGCCGCGGGCCGGCACGCCGTCCGCTAGGGCGACAGGCGCTCGATGATCCAGCCGTCGCCGCCCTGCCGGTAGCGGAAGCGGTCGTGCAGGCGGCTGTCGCGGTGCTGCCAGAACTCCCAGGCCTCGGGGGCGAGCCGAAAGCCGCCCCAGCGCGACGGCCGCCGCACCTCGGCGCCGAGCGCCGCACCGAGCTCTTCGACACGCCGCTCGAGCTCGCCACGGCTTGCGAGCACCTCGCTCTGCCGCGATGCGTGCGCGCCGACCTGGGCGGCGCGCGGACGCGTGGCGAAGTACGCGTCCGACTCCTCAGCCGGCACCCGCCCGACCGCTCCCTCGACGCGCACCTGGCGACCGAGCGGATCCCAGTGGAAGAGCAGCGCGGCGCGAGGGTTTGCCTCCAGCTCGCGGCCCTTGCGGCTGGAGGCGTCCGTGTAGAACACGAGCCCTGCCTCGTCGGCTTGCTTGAGCAGCACCATGCGCACTGAGGGCGAGCCTCCGCTGCCGGCCGTCGCGAGCGCCATCGCCTCGGGTGCACGGACGACCCCGCGCGCCTCGTCGAACCAGCGTCCGAACTGGCGCAGCGGATCGGGGTCGAGGTCGCTTCGACGAAGCGGCCGGTCTCGCTCGTCCATGCTCCGAGCCTACGAGATGATCGACTGGCGCAACGCGATTGCGACAGCCTGTGTGCGCGTGTCCGCCTCGAGCTTCGCCATCGCCTTGCGAACGTGCGTGCGGACGGTCTCGGGTGAGATGAAGAGCTGCTTCCCGATCTCCTCGTTCGAGAGCCCGTCGGCCAGGAGCCGCAGCACCTCGCGCTCGCGCTGGGTGAGCGTCGGGACCGTGTCGGCCATCGGACCGCCGACGAGCACGCCGGCGAGCACGGGATCGACATACGCCTCCCCCTCGGCGACACGCTCCACGGCCCGCACCAGGTCGACGAGGGGCGCCTCCTTGAGGACGAATCCGCGGGCGCCGACGTCGAGCGCCTCCGACAGGAGGGCCCGGTCGCCGAACGCCGTGTAGAACACGATCGCGGTGCCGGGGGAAAGCGACGCCGCCTGCTGGGCGACCTCGATCCCGCGCAGGCGGGGCATGTGGATGTCGACGAGCGCGACCCGCGGCTGCTTCTCCTCGATCTGCGCCAGGGCCTGCTGCCCGTCGGCGGCACGACCCACCACCTCGACACCGTGCCGCTCCAGGACATCCACGACGGCTGCCAGCATGGCCGGGTGGTCGTCGGCGACCACGCAGGTGATCGGGCCGCTCATCGACGCCAGCCTTCGGTCGACACCAACATTGTCCTCCGCAGCTTTACAGGTGTCCGCTCGCCGCGCCTGGTCGAGTAGCCTGCTGCGGAAAAGCCGCGGCAGCCTTCGGGGGGCCCCACGATGGCGCTCGACGGCCTCGCCCACGACGATGCGTCTGACGGCGGAGGGACGGCGTGGAACGTCTGGCAATGATCGCGAAGCTGAAGGAAGGAGCGTCCGAGCAGGCGGCGATCCTCGTCCGCCGAGGGCCGCCCTTCGACCCCGGAGAGCACGGCTTCGAGCGTCACGCCGTCTATCTGAACGGCGATCAGGTGATCTTTCTCTTCGAAGGCGACGCCGCCGACCGCAGCGTCCAGGACATCCTGGCCAACCGCGCTCGCTCCGCTGCGCTCCGCGCTTGGGGGCCGCTGCTCGACCAGGTGCCGCAGCCCGCCGTCGAGGGGTATTACTGGAAGAGGACAGGATGAGCGCACTCGCGCACGAACCGACCGACGTCATTCTCCGCGACGGCTCGACGTTGCGGCTGCGGCCGCCGCTCGCCGCCGACACGGAGGCGCTGCTCGAATTCTTCGCACGCCTCTCCGACCGGAGCCGCTACCTTCGCTTCCACGGGTTCCCGGCCCTCGGCCCGAAGCTCGTGGCCCCCTTCGTCGACCCCGACTGGGACGAGCGCGGCGCGCTCATCGGCTGTTTCGAGGGCCGGATCGTCGCCCTCGCGAACTACGCGCGGCTGCGAGACCGCCGCGCCGCCGAGTGCGCCTTCACGGTGGAAGACGACTTCCAGGGCCGCGGCATCGGCACGCGCCTGCTCGAGCAGCTGGTCGAGCTCGCCGGCCAGGTGGGAATCCAGGAGTTCGTCGCCGAGGTCCTGCCCGAGAACCGGAACATGCTCGTCGTCTTCCGCGACGCGGGCTTCGACGTCGTCCGCGAGCTCGAGAGCGGCGAGCTCGAGATCCGCTTCCCGATCGCCTCGACCGAGCGCTACCGCGCCCAGGTGGCCGCCCGCAACCACGTCGCCGTTCAGGCCTCGCTCCGCCCCTTCTTCGAGCCGTCCTGCGTGGCGGTGATCGGAGCCTCAGCCCGGCGCGGCTCGATCGGCGGCGAGCTCTTCCGGAACGTGCTCGCGGCGGACTTCGCCGGCTCGGCGTACCCCGTCAACCGCGGCGGCGAGCCTGTCGCCGGCGTGCACGGGTACACACGGGTGGCGGAGATCCCCGACAAGGTCGAGCTCGTGATCGTCTGCCTTCCCGGCGAGCACGTGCTCGCCGCGGCGCAGGAGGCATTCGAGGCCGGCGTGCGCGCGATCTGCGTCATCTCCGCCGGCTTCGCCGAGATCGGCGCGGAGGGACGCATCCGGCAGGAGCAGCTCGTGGCGCTCGCGCGCGAGCACGGCGCACGGATCGTAGGCCCGAACTGCCTGGGCATCGCGTCGGCGGCGTCGCGGCTCAACGCGACCTTCGCGCCGCGTGCGTTCCCGACCGGCAAGATCGGCTTCTCGTCGCAAAGCGGCGCCCTCGGGCTCGCAGTGCTCGAGCGCGCCCAGGCGATGGGGCTCGGACTCTCGGCCTTCGTGTCGATCGGCAACAAGGCCGACGTCTCCTCCAACGACCTGCTCGAGTGGTGGGAGGACGATCCGGGGACCGAGATGGTCATGCTCTACCTCGAGGACTTCGGCAACCCGCGCGCGTTCTCGCGGATCGCGCAGCGCGTCGCGCGCACGAAGCCGATCCTCGCGATGAAGGGCGGCACGACGAGGGCTGGCATCAAGGCCGCCAGCTCGCACACCGCCGCGCTCGCCGGCTCGGAGGCGGCGATCGACGCACTCTTCCGCCAGGCCGGCGTGATCCGCACCCGGACGCTCGACGAGCTCGTCGACGTGGCCTCGCTGCTGGCCGCGCAGCCGGTGCCGCGCGGACGGCGCGTCGCCCTGCTCACGAACGCGGGCGGCCTGGGCATCCTCGCCGCCGACGCATGCGAGGCGGCAGGGCTCGAGCTGCCGTCGCTGGCCGAGTCGACCCGCGTGGCGCTCGAGGCGGTCATGCCGCGCGAGGGCAGCACCGCCAACCCGGTCGACATGCTCGGGTCGGCCACCGCGAAGAGCTTTGCCGACGTTCTCCCGATCGTGCTGTCGGATTCCGGCATCGACGCCGTGATCGCCCTCTTCGTCCCGACCGTGGGCGTGGACGAGGACGCCGTCGGCGCCGCGATCAGCCGGGCGGCCGCCGCTGCCGCCGACAAGACCGTCCTCTGCGCGTTCCTGTCGGCGAGAGGCGCGCCCGCGACGCTCCGGAGCGTCGCTCCGGTACCTTCGTTCTCCTATCCGGAGGCGGCTGCGCGGGCGCTCGGTCGCGCGGCCGAGCGCGGCGACTGGCTGCGCCGGCCGACCGGCGCCGTGCCCGAGCTGATCGTCGACCGGGAGGCCGCCGAGGCCGTCGTCTCCGAGGCGCTCTCCGAGAGCGACGACGCCTGGCTCGAGCCCGCGCAGGCGCGGCGGCTGCTCGAGGCCTACGGGCTTCCCGTCGTGCCTGAGCGGGTCGTCGTCAGCACGGACGCCGCCGTCGAGGCCGCCGAGGAGCTCGGCTTCCCGGTGGTCGTGAAGAGCGCCGCGGCAGGTGCCCACAAGACGGAGTCAGGCGGCGTCGCACTCAACCTCTCCGACGCCGACGAGGTGCGGGCGGCCGCCGAGCGGATCGGAGCGCCCGTCCTCGTCCAGCCGATGGTCAGAGGCGGCGCGGAGCTGCTCGCCGGCGCGGTCCAGGATCCGGTCTTCGGACCGCTCGTCGCCTTCGGGCCGGGAGGCGTGCTCGCGGAGCTGATCGGGCAGGCGCAGTTCCGTCTCGCGCCGCTCACCGACCTCGACGCCCAGGAGCTCGTCCGAGCCGGCAAGGCCGGCCGGCTCGTCGCCGGCTTCCGCGGCAATCCGCCGGCGAACGAGGAAGCGCTCGTCGACCTGCTGCTGCGGCTGGCGCGGCTGGCCGAGGAGGTGCCGGAGGTGGCAGAGCTCGATCTCAACCCGGTGCTCGCGCTCGCCGACCGCTGTATCTCGGTGGACGCACGTGTCCGCGTCGCCCACCAGGCTCCGCACCGCCGCGCGAAGTCCTGGTGACGGCTACCGCCGCGGTCAGCCCGTGAACCGGCGGCGCCCGGGTGACCGGGCGCCGTCGTGGTGGATGCGCCGGAGCTTCGAAAAGCCCGGATATGTCGGCGGAACATGCGGACGACTCGAGAGGCCGCCGCGTTCCACCTATGCCTCCAGCCTGGGCCGGCGGCGCCGTCTCAGCATCAGCCGACGCGCTGATCGCCGCTGCGGGTTTCCCGCAGGGGCTCCAGAAGCGGCACCGATGCGCGCGCGCGCCCGCGGGAGGACGCTGTTGCCGACACGAAAGGAGACAGCGATGCGAGTCGCAGACGTCATGACCACGGAGGTGCTGACGGTCAAGCCCGACGCCTCCCTCAAGGAGGTGGCCGAGCTCCTGACCAGGTGCAGCATCTCTGGACTGCCCGTCGTCGACACGGACGGCGAGATCCTCGGAGTCGTCAGCGAGGCCGACATCATCCTCAAGGAGCGGCGGCGCGGACAGCCCGGCTTCTGGCGCCGGGTCTTCGACGGCGAGGAACCCCTCTCGGCGAAGGAACGCGCACGTTCCGCGGGCGAGGCGATGACCTCGCCGGCGGTGACGATCACGGCCGACCGCCGGGTCGATGCGGCAGCCGCGCTGATGCTCGACCGTCAGGTGAACCGCCTGCCGGTGCTCGACCGGTCCGGCAAGCTTGTCGGCATCGTCACGCGCGCCGACCTCGTGCGCGCTTTCGTGCACACCGACGAGGAGATCGCCCGCGAGATCCGCGACGAGGTGCTCGTGCACGAGCTCTGGCTGAACCCGGAGGACTTCGAGGTCGCCGTCGAGCGAGGAGAGGTGACCGTCGACGCCCCGACCCAGAACGAGGAGGAACGCGCGCTGCTCGCCCGGCGCATCGGGCTCGTCCCCGGCGTCGTCTCGGTCGACGTGCACGCGCCAACACGAGCCTAGCCTCATTCGGTACGGTCCAGCCGTGCACCCCTTCGGCGTCGGCTCGGTCGTCGAGAAGCTGCGAGCCGCCGGCGGCGGCTACGAGACTGTGCACGAGTCGCCGGGCCTCGAGCTGGGCGTCTACGTGCTGGTCGCGCCCGAGCCCGACCGCCAGCAGCCGCACGAGGACGACGAGGTCTACGTCGTGCTCGACGGCTCGGGCGTGCTCGAGGTCGAAGGGGCGAGCGTGCCCATGAAGGAGGGGGATGCGGTCTTCGTGGAGGCAGGCGCCGACCACCGTTTCACGGCATACGAGCACCTGGCCGTGTTCGTGATCTTCGAGCGTCGCCCGAGTGCGGCGTAGCGTGATCGCTCTCGTCGCCGCAGGCACGGTCGTCGCCGGCGGCTGCGGAAGCTCGAACACGGGTGCATCCCGGCAGGGCCCCGTGCTCACACCGGTGCAGAGGCGCGGGAAGACGCTGTTCGTCGCCGACTGCGCCTCGTGTCACACGCTCGCCGACGCCGGCGCGAAGGGCATCGTCGGCAAGAACCTCGACACCACGCGTCCGAGCGCAGCAGTCGTCCTGAAGACGCTCGCCGTTCCTCCGAAGACGATGCCCGCCGGTCTTCTCCGCGGTGCGGACGCGCGGGCCGTGGCCGCGTACGTCGCCGCGGTCGCCGGGAGATGACCGAGGCGGCGTCGACAGACCGGGTCGGCCCGCTGTCGTCGGACGAGCTCCGTGCCATCGACGCCTACTGGCGCGCCGCGAACTACCTGTCCGTCGGACAGATCTACCTCCTGGACAACCCCCTCGTGCGGGAGCGGTTGATGCCGGCGCACGTGAAGCCGCGGCTGCTCGGCCACTGGGGTACGACCCCAGGGCTCAACTTCGTCTACGCGCACATGAACCGGGTGATCCGGAACTGGGATCTCGACGCGATCTACGTGATGGGCCCGGGCCACGGCGGGCCGGCGGCGGTCGCGAATGCGTACCTCGAGGGCACCTACAGCGAGGTGTATCCGGAGATCACGCGCGACGCAGCAGGCATGCAGCGACTGTTTCGACGCTTCTCGTTTCCGGGCGGCATTCCGTCGCACGTCGCGCCGGAGACGCCGGGATCGATCCACGAGGGCGGTGAGCTCGGGTACGCGCTCGCGCACGCCTATGGGGCGGCGTTCGACAACCCCGACCTGCTCGTGTGCTGCATCGTCGGCGACGGCGAGGCGGAAACGGGCCCACTTGCGACCGGCTGGCACTCGAACAAGTTCTTAAACCCTGTGACCGACGGGGCCGTGCTGCCGATCCTGCACCTCAACGGGTACAAGATCGCCAACCCCACGGTGCTCGCACGGATCGGCGACGGCGAGCTGACCTCGCTGCTCGAGGGGTACGGGCACAGCGTCCACTGGGTCGACGGCGACGAGCCCGAGGCGATGCACCAGCGGATGGCGGACGTTCTCGACCGGGTGGTCGAGGAGATCGCCTCCATCCAGCGGGCTGCGCGCCTCGAGGGCCGCACGGAGCGGCCCCGCTGGCCGATGATCGTCATGCGGACGCCGAAGGGCTGGACCGGCCCCAAGGACGTCGACGGCCTCCCGACGGAGGGAAGCTGGCGCTCGCATCAGGTGCCGCTCGCCGAGGTCCGCACGAACGCCGATCACCTCGCGATCCTCGAGTCGTGGCTACGCAGCTATCGGCCCGCCGAGCTGTTCGACGAGAGCGGAGCGCTCGTGCCGGAGCTCGCGGCGCTACCGCCGAAGAGCTACCGGCGGATGAGCGCGAATCCGCACGCGAACGGCGGCCTGCTGCTGAAGGATCTCGCGCTGCCGGACTTCACGGACTACGCAGTCGCGGTGGCGGTGCCGGGGACGACGTTCAGCGAGGCAACCAGGGTGCTCGGCGGCTACCTGCGCGACGTGATCAGGATGAACCCGGACCGGTTCCGTCTGTTCGGGCCGGACGAGACGGCCTCGAACCGGCTCGGCCCCGTCTTCGAGGCGACTGACCGCGCCTGGATGGCCGAGTCACGCGACGGCGACGACCATCTCGCGCCGAACGGGCGCGTGCTCGAGGTCCTGTCTGAGCACCAGTGCCAGGGGTGGCTCGAGGGCTACCTGCTCACCGGGCGGCACGGTCTCTTCAACTGCTACGAGGCGTTCATCCACATCATCGACTCGATGTTCAATCAGCACGCGAAATGGCTGAAGGTGACGAGCGGCATCCCGTGGCGCCGCCAGGTGGCGTCGCTCAACTATCTGCTCTCCTCGCACGTGTGGCGGCAGGACCACAACGGCTTCTCGCACCAGGATCCGGGCTTCATCGACCACGTCGTCAACAAGAAAGCCGAGATCATCCGCGTCTACCTGCCGCCCGATGCGAACACGTTGCTCTCCGTTGGTGACCACTGCCTTCGGAGCCGGCACTACGTCAACGTGATCGTCGCCGGCAAGCAGCCCGCGCTCAACTACCTGTCGATGGAGGACGCGATCCTGCATTGCACGCGCGGGCTCGGCGTCTGGAGCTGGGCGTCGAACGACGAAGGCGGCGAGCCGGACGTGGTCATGGCGTGTTGCGGCGACGTGCCGACGCTCGAGACGCTGGCCGCCGTCTCGATCCTGCGCGAGCAGCTTCCCGAGCTCAAGGTGCGGGTCGTCAACGTCGTCGACCTGATGCGCCTGCAGCCGGAGAGCGAGCATCCGCACGGGCTCTCGGACACGGACTTCGACTCGCTCTTCACCACCGACAAGCCGGTCGTGTTCGCCTACCACGGCTACCCGTGGCTCATCCATCGGCTCACGTACCGCCGCACGAACCACAACAACATCCATGTGCGCGGATACAAGGAGGAGGGCACCACGACGACGCCGTTCGACATGGTCATGCTCAACGATCTCGACCGCTTTCACCTCGTGATGGACGTGATCGACCGCGTGCCCGAGCTGCGGTCGCGTGCGGCGCACCTGCACCAGCACATGGTCGACGAGCGGGTGCGGTTCCGTGCTTACACCCGTCGCGAAGGCGAAGATGCACCCGAGATCCGCAACTGGATCTGGCCTCACTCCTAGTGTGCGCGTACTCGTCGTCAACGCCGGCTCGAGCAGCCTCAAGCTCTCCGTGGTCGGCGACGACGACGAGCTGATCCTGTCCGAGAACCTGCCGTCACCGAGGGGCTCGGTGGACGCCGGCGAGCTGCAGGGGGCGATCGAGCGGGCCGGCCAGATCGACGCCGTCGGTCACCGCATCGTCCACGGCGGCAGCGAGTTCGTCGAGCCGGTACGCATCGACGAGCGGGTCGTCCACCGCCTCCACGCCCTCTCCGACCTGGCACCGCTGCACCAGCCGAAATCGCTGCACGGCCTCGAGATCGTGACTCGCGCGCTGCCGCATGTCCCGGCCGTCGCGTGCTTCGACACCGCCTTTCACGCCCGTATGCCCGCGGCCGCGACGACATATGCGCTGCCTCCCGAGTGGCGCAAGCGCTGGGACCTTCGCCGCTACGGCTTCCACGGCCTCTCGCACGCGTACGCGTCCCGGCGCGCGGCCGAGCTCGCGGGGGGCGAGGCCGAGGGGTTCCGCGTCGTGACGTGCCACCTCGGCGCAGGCGCCTCGCTCGCGGCGGTCGCCGGCGGCATCTCGGTCGACACGACCATGGGCTTCACGCCGCTCGAGGGGCTTGTCATGGCCACCCGGTCGGGCTCCGTCGATCCGGGCCTCCTGCTCTGGCTGGAGGAGCACGTCGGCATGCCGCCCTCGGAGCTCGCCTCCACCCTCGAGCACCGCTCGGGCCTGCTCGGGCTGACAGGCTCCGCCGACATGCGGGCGATCCTCGCCGCAGAAGCGGCCGGAAACCGCGACGCGGCGCTCGCGATCGACGTCTACCTCCACCGACTGCGGGCCGGGATCGCGGCGATGACGGCGTCCATGAACGGGCTGGACGCTCTCGTGTTCACGGGCGGCGTCGGCGAGCGGTCGGCGGCCGTCCGCGAGCGGGCCGCGAACGGCCTCTCGTTCCTCGGCGTCGCACTGGACGCGCGCGCCAACGCCGACCCTCAGCTGGACGCCGAGATCGGTGCGACAGACGCATTCGTGCGGACGTTCGTGATCGAGGCCCGCGAAGACCTGCAGATCGCGCGGGACGTGCGCCGGGCACTCCGCACGCCGGCATAGCTGGAGCTTCGAGGCGCTAGAGGCCGGGGACGTGCAGCGGGCCGGGCTCGCGGCGCTGCCAGGTGAAAACCGTCTCGGCCAGTCGCGGCTTGGAGGCGAGGAGTGCCCGCCAGGCGGTGGCGGCCTGCCAGACATCGGCCTCGCCGAGGACGCGCTCGACCGCGTCGCGGGCCTCGGGGCCTTCGAAGACGAAGACGGCCTCGTCATCGGTGAGGTACACGCAGTGCTCGACGAGCGGCGTGTCGTCGAGCTGGAAGGGCGGGCCGGATTCGATCAGCTGCCGGGCACGCTCACGCGACCCCGGGCGCAACGGGACGACGACTGCGACGCGGCTCATACCGCGAGGCAGGTCGCCGTCAGGTGCCCGAGGCGCTCGGCAAGCTCGTTGAGGACACCGACGCTGTCGATGCTCCCGATCCGGAGGGGGCCGCCGACGGCCAGTTCGAGCACGAGCGCGGGCCTTCCGCCGAGGCGCTCCGCGATGCGCCGCCCGACGTGCACGGACTCGATGTCCTCATAGAACACCCGGTGGACGAGCGCGGCCTTCCGCGTCCCGCCGGAGCCCTCGAAGCGGAGGGCATTCGGCTCCAGCTCGAGCTTCCCGGCCTGGACGCCCTCGCTCGCCTCGTTCCACAGGACCGCGTAGCTCCTCATGGGCCTATGTTCGGCCGCAGCAACCGCGCCGCCATCGGTAACTTCCGCGGGACGTGCTGCGCACTTCCCGCCGATCCGGTTGGCTTCAGGCGGAAGTCTCGCCTTCTTCGAGAAGCCCCTGCTGGAGGGCGTAGCGGACGAGCTCGGCGCGGGTGGAGAGGCGGAGCTTCTGCATGATGTGCGCCCGGTGCGTCTCGGCCGTCCGTACCGAGATGTAGAGCATCTTCGCGATCTCCTGGTTGGTGTGCCCGAGCGCGAGCAGGCGCAGCACCTCGCGCTCGCGCTCCGAGAGCGGGTCGGCGGCGGCACGCGCCTCCGCCTCGGCCTCGGCGGCTGCGAGTCGCGCGCCGAGCGTCGGATGGACGTACCGGCGTCCCGAGGCAACCTCACGAACCGCGGCGACGAGCTCGCTGTCGGCGGCCTCCTTGAGAAGGTACCCACTCGCGCCGGCGGCGAACGCCTCACGCACGTAGCTCGGATCGTCCTGCATGGAGAGCACGAGGATCTCCGTCTTCGGCGCCGCCTGCTTGATCTCGGGGGCGGCATCGAGACCGCTTCGCCCCGGCATCACGACGTCGAGCAGGACGACGTCCGGCTTGTGCAGGCGCGCCTTGCGCACCGCCTCCTCGGCGTTGCCCGCCTCGTCCTCGACGGTGACGTCCTCTTCGGCGTCGAGCAACAGACGCAACCCCGACCGGACGAGGGCATGGTCGTCGACGATCAGTACGCGAATCACGACAGCGGCACCTCCGCAACGAAGGTCGTTCCCGCGCCCGGCCGCGACTCGATGGCCAGCCGGCCGCCCAGAAGCGCGACTCGTTCCTGCATGCCGAGCAACCCGAGGCCGCCGTCGCGCGGACGGCCCGGCTCGAAACCCACTCCGTCATCCTCGACCACCACTGAGACTGCATCTTCCTTGCGGGTCAGGACGACGCTCACGCGTCCGGCACGCGCGTGCTTGACGATGTTCGTCAGCGACTCCTGCACGATCCGGTAGAGCGCGGTCTCGATCTCGCTCGCAAGACGGCCGGACGGGAGCGAGGCCTGAAAGTCGACCGCGATCCCGGTCTGCTCCGAGAAGCTCTCCGTCAGCCGCTGGAGAGCGGGGACGAGCCCGAAATCGTCGAGCGCGGTCGGACGCAGCTCGACGGCGAGTCGGCGCACGTCCCGTAGCGTCGAGCGGACGAGCTCGCGGACATCTCTGATCGCCTCGTGAAGCGCCGGCTCCCCGTCCGCCTCCTCCACTGCGCGCAGTCCGAGCAGGATCGACGTCAGCGCCTGTCCTGTCTCGTCGTGGAGCTCACGCGCGAGACGGCGACGCTCGGCCTCCTGCGCCGAGACCACGCGCCGCAGCGCGTCTTGCGCGACGCGGTGGGAAAGGTCGACGGCAACGCTCGCGCGCTGGGCGAACACCTCCGCGAGACGCAGGTCGTCGTGGCTGAACCGCGGATCGGCTCCGCGCTTGTCTCGTGCGGTGACGACCCCGATCGCGTGGTCCCGGAACACGAGCGGCACGTACAGGCCCGCCCGCATGTTGAAACGGCGTGCGGAATCCTGGTCCACCTCGGGATCGTCGATTGTCGAGTCGACACGCTCGCTTCGCTTGCGCTCGAGCACGCGCATCGTCTTCGAGCGCGGCGGAATCGAAATGCCGAGGTACGCCTCTGCGTCCTCTCCCGCTGCCGCCTCGATGCGAGCTCCCTCTCCGCGCGGGAGCGCGATCGTCACGAGATTCGCCTGAATCAGCTCTTGCAACCGCTCGGCCACGAGCTGGAGCAGCCGGCCGAGCTCGAACTCCGAGACGAGCGCGCTGGCCACCTCGTTCAACGACTCGAGCTGCGCCGACCAGCGGGTGGCCGACTCGTAGAGGCGCGCGTTCTCGATCGCGACCGCCGCCTGCCCGGCGAGCAGCACGACGGTGTCCTGGTCCTCGTCGGTGAAGTCCGCACCGCCCTCCTTCTCGGTGAGATAGAGGTTGCCGTAGGCGACGCCGCGTAGCGCGACCTGCACGCCGAGGAACGTTCGCATCGGAGGATGGCCCGGCGGGAAGCCCACCGAACGGGAGTCGTCTCCGATCCGGCTGAGACGCAGCGGCGTCGGATCGGCGAAGAGGACACCGAGGATCCCTCGACCGGTCGGCAGGTCGCCGATCTCGGCACGGATCTCCGGGTCGATGCCCGTCGTGACGAACCGCTCGAGCCGGGCACCTCTCGGGTCGAGCACTCCCAGGGCGACGTAGCGCGCACCGGTGAGCGCCGCCGCCGTCTCGACCAGCTTCTGGAGGACGGCGTCGAGAGACAGCTCAGAGCTGAGGGCGATGCCTGCAGCGACGAGCGAGCGCGTTCGATCCTGCGCCGTCTGCACCACGCCTGGAGATTATCCGCGCCGTCCCGTACGGATTCGTGCGGCGAATCGCCGATGGCAGTCCGAAGACGGCGGCCTAGCCTCGAAATATGAGTCGAAAGCGCATGGTTGCAGTGGTCGCGGGCGCTGCCGTCCTGCTGGGCGGAGGGCTCATCGCGGCGCTCGTGCTAACGACGCGCGGCTCGACCGGCTCGCATTCGACCGCGCCCGTCGGGATGGCGCAGGTTGCGGCGATGCTCCGAAACGTCCCGCAGAACGGCGCGGTGCTCGGCTCGCCGAAGGCACCCGTCACGCTGGTGGAGTTCGCGGATCCCCAGTGCCCCTACTGCGGCGACTGGGAGCGTACGTCGTTGCCGACGATCGTGGACAAGTACGTCCGCCCCGGCAAGGTGCGCATCGTCTTCAACGGCATGAGCTTCGTCGGCCCGGATTCGACCACGGCGCTCAGAACGGCGCTGGCAGCCGGCCAGCAAGACCGGTTCTGGAACGTCATCGCTCTTCTCTACCTGAACCAGGGCACCGAGAACACCGGTTGGGTGACGGACTCGTTGCTGCGCGGGATCGGTGACGCGATTCCCGGCCTCGACACGAACCGGATGCTTGCGTCGATGAACTCCCCGGCCGTGACACGTCAGCTCGATGCCGCCGCAGCGTTCGCGCAGAAGGCCGGCGTCGACCGAACGCCGACCTTCGCCGTCGGCAAGACGGACAAGGCGCTCACGCTCGTCCAGGTCAGCTCGCTCGAGCCGTCCGGGCTCGAGCCTGCGCTCGACGCAGCGCTGAGCGAATGACCGACCGCCGCCTGCGCGTCGCGGTCGCCGCCCTCTCGACGATCGGCGCGGGGATCACCGCGTACCTCACGTACGCGCACGTCACCGGCTCGACCCTCGCGTGTGCGACCGGCGGCTGCGAGATCGTGCAGCGCTCCAAGTACTCCGAGCTGGCGGGCATCCCCGTCGCGGCGCTCGGCCTCGCCGGCTATGTCGTACTCGGTGCCACCGCGGCCTTCCGCACCGATCTCGTCCGAGCGGCCGGAGCCGCATTCGCGCTCGCCGGCTTCGCGTTCGGCGGGTACCTGATCTACGTGCAGATCGCGCTGATCGACGCGTTCTGCCAATGGTGCCTCACGAGCGACGGGGTGCTCGCTCTCCTCGTACCGCTGACGATCCTGCGCCTCCGCCGCACGGTCTGACCGCGCTCATGCCTGGGCAAGCCGGGCGCGAAGGTCGGCCGGCCGAAGCATGCGGCCGCCGAGCTCTGAGCTGGACGGGAGCAGCTCCTGCACCACGCGCAGGACGAGGACGGCGTCGTCGCTGAGCGGGCTGACGATCCTGTTCCCCTTCAACAGCGCCTTTCCGCGCGGCGCCGGCTGCACCCACAGCTCGCGCTCGGCATACCCCTTCGCGCGCAGGAGCGCATTCGCAGCGGAGACCGGATCGTCGCTCATCGGGCAGCCGACCTTAGCGGAAGAGATCGCGCTCCGGTGGGACCGGGATATCGGTCGCCCGGCCCTCGCCGCGGACGTCGAGCCCGCGCACGATCGTCACGGGAATCCGATCGAGCTTCCCCGATACGAGTTGGGCAGCGCTCGCGATCTCGTCCGCGACGGCGATCACCGTCGCGTGCAGCTCGTACCCCACCGGGTCCCTTCCTCCTTTCAGGTCGCGGAGCACCTCGACCCCGGCCGCGCCGATGGCCACGTCGGTCGTGCCCTGGCGCCAGGGGCGGCCGAAGGAGTCGGTCACGATCACGCCGACGTCGCGGCCTGCGCGCTCGAGCAACGCGTCCCGCAGCCGGGCCGCCGACGCGTCGGGATCGAGCGGGAGGAGCACGAGCATCTCGGGCTCGGGCGCATTCGATGCGTCGACGCCGGCGGAGGCGCAGATGAAGCCGTGGCGGGTCTCGCAGATGACGAGGGGCGGCCGGATGCGCACGACGCGCCGCGCTTCGCCGAGAATCGCCTCGACCCGCCGCGGGTCCGAGTCGTCGGCGGCGATCTCCTTCGCGCGCTCGGACGGCTCGATGTTGTCGAGGCGCACGACGCGGCCCTCGATCTTCGACACCGCCTTCTGCGCCACGACGACGACGTCTCCGTCCTCGAGGTCGATCCGGTCGAGAATGAGCGCAGCCAGATCGTCGCCGGCGCGCAGCTCCGGAAGGCCGACGACGGGAACGACCGAGTAGCCGCTCACGGCAGCCCGACGATGCGAACTCCGGCGTGCCCCTTGTAGCGGCGGTTGAGATTCACGATCACCGCCGTCATGCCTTCGAGCGCACGGGCGCTCGCAAGCGGCCCTGCGTCGAGCGCGCGCCCCGTCACCACCCCGGCAGCGAGCTCCAGCGCCCGGCTCTTCGCGTCCGGGTCGTCGCCGCACACGAGCGCGTCGCCGTCCGCCTTGCCACCGGCGAGCGACGCCGCGGCAAGCGAATGCAGGCCCGCGACCACCGGGGCACGCAGGATGTCCTGCGTCCTCTCGGCGATCGAACGTTCGTCCTCGGTCGGGCGGACCCCCTCCTTCGTGAAGCGCAGCTCGCTTGCCACGCTCAACACCGGAGTGGCGCCGATCGCCGCCGCGAGCAGCTTGGCGGTCGGCAGAGCGGCGTCGGCTTTCACGGCAAGCACGACGATATCGACGCCGCGGACGGCATCCTCGTTTGCCGCACCCGTTGCGCCGGCCTCGTCGGCCTTCGCCTGCGCGCGCGCCCGGTCGCGGGAGCCGATCACAACCTCCTCGCCGGCCTCGACGAGCACGCGTGCGAGCGCGAGACCGAAGTCGCCCGTGCCGCCTACGACCGCAACCCTCATGCCGGCACCACGCCGAGCGCCGCCTCTGCCAGGCGGCGGCGCGCGTCCGCGTCGACCATCAGCGTACGCGTGACGACCGGCCGCACCTCGCCGAGCCCGTCGAGGTCGCCCGCGTCAGCCTCGTCGACGACGAGAGCGTCGATCAGGCCCTCGTACAGCTGCGCGACCTGGCGCGGGCTCGTGCCCCCGGCGAGCCGCGCGAGCATCCGGTCGGCGGGGCCTTTCACGGCCCGGCCTCCGATCAGAGGACTCACGGCCACACAGAGGACGCGGCGCGCGGCCAGGGCCGCGCGCAGCTCGCGGACGGCGAGGATCGGCCAGATCGACACGAAGGGATTGCTCGGCGCGATCAGGAGCAGGTCGGCCTGGTCGACCGCGTCGAGCACGCCGGGCGCGGCGGTCGCCGTCTCGGCGCCGTCGAAGCGCACCCCGTCCACCTCGTCCCGGTGGCCGCGCCCGACGAACCATTCTTGAAAGGGGAACTCGCCCGCGGGCGTGGTGATCCACGTGCGCAGCGCGTCGTCGGTCGCCGGCAGGAGCCTCGTCTCGATCCCCAGCGCAGCCGCAAGCTGCGCGGTCACCGCTGACAGGGGCTCGCCGAGACGGAGTGCCTGAGTGCGCACGAGATGCAGTCCGAGGTCGAGGTCTCCGAGGCTGAACCACGACTCGCCGCCGAGGGACGCCACGGTCCCGAGCGCCTGCCAGGTCTCGCCGGCGCGGCCCCAGCCGCGCGCCTCGTCGTTCAGGCCGGCGAGCGCGTAGAGGACCGAGTCGAGATCCGGAGAGACGTGGAGCCCGAGCACGTCGACGTCGTCTCCGACGTTGCCGACGACCGTGACCGGTGCGGGGCCGACGGCCTCCACGAGGGCGCGCACGAAGCGAGCGCCGCCCACGCCGCCGGAAAGGACCGCGACCCTCACAGCGGCGCGACCCTCAGCCCGGCGAGGCATGCTCTCGTGCGAGGGCCACAGCGCTCGGCGAGCCGGTGCAGGTCGTCGATCGTGTCGACGTCGTCGGCGAGATTCTGGATCGGGACGGACACCGCGATCAATCCCTGCTCTGCCGCGTGCGCGCGAAAGCGCGCGGCGCTGCCGGGCCCGTACAAGGGGGCGAACACGTCCGGCTCCGGCAGGCGGAGCGCATTGGTCGTCCCGTCGGCGGCCTCGACGAGCGCAACCGCGGTGACCGGCACCTGCGCGGCGAGAGCGCGCACGTCCGCGGGCTCGAGGCAGGGCAGGTCGGCGTTCACGACGAGCACCTGGCCTCGCTCGAGCCCTGCCAGCGCCGCGTGCACGGCAGCGCCCTGGCCGCTGCCCGGATCGCTCACGGCGTCGGCACCGGCACCGTGCGCCAGCATCTGCGCACCGGAGTCACCCGTCACGATCGTCGTCGGCCCGACCGCCGTGCAGGCGTCGAGCACGTCCCCGAGCATCGCGAGTGAGAGCTCGTGACGTTCGACGGACGACGCGTGCAGCCGCGTCTTGCCCTCGGCGCCGGCAAACGGAACGACGATCCTCGGCATGGGCAGAGACTAGCCGCGTCGAGCGGCGGTGCCGCTGTCCTAGTACCCGGTCGTGCCCGGACGCCCCGCGGCGATCCACTCATGCACCTCGAACCAGTGGCTCTGACGCAGCGCGGTCGCGACCCGCTGGTCGGTGTGCGTTGCGTAGAAGACGTTGTGATCGAGGTCACAGCAGATCGCGACGTCCGAGAGCGGCACGTCGGGGACGTGCATCAGCGCATCGGCCGGGAGTTGCACCTCGGCGACGGTGTAGTGCTTGAACTGAAGCTCGGGCGCGAGCTCCATCAGGTCGGGCCAGTCGGGGCATGTACGCGAGCTCACACGCTCCCCATTTCCGCGGCGGTGGGAATCTCCTCCCGGGACCAGTGGCCTTCGAGGTGGACGAGACCGCGTCCGCCGTCGGCCGGATAGACGACGAAGACGAGCGCGTCGTCGAGCGAGTGGTACTGCCGCTCTCCCTCTTCGTCGGTGAGGTCGACCCGAAGGTGGAGCCTGCCGTCCGCAAACGGCGAATGCTCGGCCTCGAAGCGAAGAGGCAGGGAGCGCGTGGTCGCGGTCCAGCCGAGGTCGGCGGTCGACACGGTGCCTGCGGCGACGAGGATCGACGCGTCGTCGCGCAGCTCCCAGGCGAGGAGCGGCGGCGCGAGCTGCTCTTCCGCGACGACGTCCGCCGCGATCGCGAACGGCTCCCCGGCCAGGAGCTGCGTGCGTGAGTCGCCCTCGGCACCGAGGAGGCGAACACGCTCCACGCGGGCGACCTCGCCGCCCCACTCCTTGAGGCCCGCCGCACGCTCCTCCGGATCGCGCTCGCCCGCGAGGAGGCGCCGGTAGGCGACGATCGCCTCGTGCGTCGGACCGTCGAACGCGACGACTCCCTTCTGCAGGAGCACGGCCCGGTCACAGAGCCGCTCCACGGCAACTGCATCGTGCGAGACGAACACGATCGTCCCGCCCCGCTGCTTGAACTCGAAGATCTTGCCGAAGCACTTGCGCTGGAAGGCCTCGTCGCCGACCGCGAAGACCTCGTCGAGCAGGAGCACGTCGGCCTCGATGTGCGCCGCGATCGCGAAGCCGAGACGCATGTACATGCCGGAGGAATAGGTCCGCACCGGTAGGTCGATGAACTCCTCGAGGCCAGCGAACGCGACGATCTCGTCCAGCTTCTCGCGGATCGCCGCCCGCCGGAGCCCATGGATCGAGCCGTTGAGGTAGACGTTCTCGCGCCCGGTCAGATCCAGGTGGAAGCCCGCGCCGAGCTCGAGCAGCGAGCCGACGCGCCCGCCGACCGCGACGTGCCCTGCGCTCGGCTTGATGATCCCGGAGAGCAGCCGCAGCAACGTCGTCTTGCCGGAGCCGTTGCGCCCGACCAGCCCGACGGCGCTCCCCGGCTCGACGCCGAACGAGACGTCACGGAGGCCCCACACGTCGGAGCCGCGCACCCGCCCGCGGGCTACCACGAGATCCTTCAGCGCACGGCTTTCGCGCGGGTAGACGCGGAAGCGCCGCGCTGCGTGGTCGACGAGGATCTCTCCGGGTCTCACGGCCCTGAAGGTACCCCCAGCGCACGCCGGACGATGCCGGCCAGCGTGAGGACGAAGGCGGGATCCGCGTTCGGCATCTCGATCCGCTCGAGCCGCAGCCCGAGCTCCGCGGCCTTCTCGCGGGCCTCGACGTCGATGTCCCATCTGATCTCGAGGTGGTCGGAGACGAAGCCGACCGGACAGACGAGAACGTCGGACACGCCGGTCGCGCGTAGTGCCTCGAGATGGTCGAGGATGTCGGGGCCGAGCCACGGCTCTCCCGTCGGCGACTCGCTTTGGAACGAGAAGCTCCACGCCCGCACGTTCGCGCTCCACGCGACGAGCTCGGCCGTTTCGAGGAGCTGCTCCTTGTACGGGTCTCCCAGCTCGAGGATCCGGGCGGGCAGCGAGTGCGCGGTGAAGACGACGTGCGCGGCGGTGCCGCGGATGCGGCTCGCCAGCAGCTCGACGAAGCCCGGCTCGTCGTGCCAGCTGTCGACGAAGGCGAGCGTCGCCCGGCCGGCGAGCGCCTGCTGGAGCTGCTCGCGGTAGCCCTTGATCGAGAGCGCGGAGTAGTGCGGCGCGAGCACGAGGCCGGCCACTGTCGTGGCGCCGGTCGCCAACGCCGCGGTCGCAGCGTCGGCGATGCGGGGTGTCCAGTGCTTCATGCCGGTGAACACGTGCAGCCCGAGCTCGGCCTCGAGCGCCGCACGGGTCTGCTCGGTGATCGCGTTGAGCGGCGACGACTCCTCGATCCCGAGCCGGCGATAGCGCTCGACGAGATCCTCGAGCTGCTCCGCGGCCACCGCGCGGCCGCCGCGGATGTCGGCGTAGTAGGCCGGGACGTCGACGAGCCGCTCCGGCGACCCGTACGCCATCAGGACGACCGCGTCGCTCATCGGACGCGAAGCTGTGAGGCCCTCGTCACCATGCGCGACCTGCGAGCGGTTACGCTCGAGCGAAGGGGAGGGGGGTGGGGTTTCCCGGGTTTCACGCGCGTACATCTAGACCGAGGGCGGTGCGGGCGTGGACGAGCTCGACGAGCCGGCCGAGCACGTCCGGGTCGGTCTGCGGCAGGACACCGTGACCGAGGCTGAAGACGTGACCCGGCCGGCCGTCGGCCCGAGCGAGCACGTCGAGCGCCGCGGCCTCGACGCGCGCCCAGGGGGCGAGCACGAGGGCCGGGTCGAGGTTGCCCTGAACGCCGCGCTCCACGCCTGCGACCGCCCAGCCACGGTCGAGCGGCAGGCGCCAGTCCAGCCCGAGCACGTCTCCGCCGGCCCGCGCGAGCAACTCGAGCAAGGGCTCGCCCGCGCCGGTGCCGAAATGAATCGTCGGCACCTCGACTGCGGCGAGGATCCGTGCCGAGTACGGCGCGACGAACTCCGCGTAGTCGGCGGGCGACAGCGCGCCGACCCAGGAGTCGAAGATCTGGATGACGTCCGCTCCAGCCTGCGCCTTCGCCGCGACGTAGCGCGCGAACTGCTCGGTGAGGCGCTCCATGAGCGCATGCCACAGGGCGGGCTGCCGATACATCAGCGACTTCGTGCGGACGAAGTCGCGACTCGGCCTCCCTTCGACGAGGTAGCCGGCGACGGTGAACGGGCCGCCGCAAAAGCCGATCACGGCGCGGTCGGGCTCGAGCTCGCGTCGCACGATGCGCACCGCCTCGAGAATCGCCCCGCCCCACTCCTCCGGCTCGCTCACATGCAACCGCTCGACGTCGGCCGGGGACTCGATCGGACGCTCCACGACGGGGCCGACGCCTTCGACGAGTTCGAGCTCGACCCCCATGCCGAGAACGGGCGACATGATGTCGGCGAACATGACGGCGGCGTCGACGCCGTGGCGCCGCACGGGCTGCAGCGTCACCTCCGCGCACAGCTCCGGCGTCCCGGCGACCTCGAAGAAGCCGTGGCGCTCGCGGATCGCGCGGTACTCCGGCAAGGAGCGGCCGGCCTGCCGCATGAACCAGACCGGCGTGCGCTCGACCGGCTCACGCCGTGCAGCGCGGACGAGGAGTGGCTCCGTCACGCGCCTACACTAGCCCCGCCATGAGCGCCTCCGGCCCTCTCGTCGCGCGCTGGCGCGCCCTCGAGCTCGCCCCTGTCCAGGCGGGGGCCCTTCACCACGTCATCGCGGAGGTCGAGAACGCCGGAACGGCCACCTGGCGCACCCGGGGCGCGAAGGAAGGGCTCTTCCTCGCATACCACTGGCTGGACGAGCGAAGCAACCCGATCGTCTGGGACGGCCTGCGAACGCCGCTTGGGCGCGCCGTCGGGCCGGGTGAGACGCTTCGCCAGCAGCTGGATCTCCGCGCGCCGATCCCCCCCGGCCGCTACCGGCTGGCGGTCGACCTCGTCGAGGAGCACCGCTTCTGGCTCGCCGAGCTCGGCAATACGCCGTTCGAGGAGGAGGTCGAGGTGCTGCCGCGAGATGCCGCCGGTGCGCGTGCGTTCCTGCCCGAGGGGAAGGAGGCCGCGCACGACTGGCTCGCAGGGGTGCACGCCCTGCACGAAGAGGGGTACGCGGCCGTCGGCGGCGCGATCGAGCCGGAGCGCGGCGCGCGGCGCCGCGCCGCTCCCGAGCTCGCCCCGTACGCTCCCGGCGGCGGCCGCCATCCCCGCTTCCCCCATCCGCTCGTCTGCCCGTCTCTGCTGCCGCCCCTCGAGCCGAACGACGAGATCGCGGGCCTGCCCGCCTACCGGCCGGACGGCGGCGAGCCCTGGATGTTCGACGGCCGCATCGTGCTCACACTTCGATTGCGATCTGGTCGTCGACACGACTGAACACGAACGCGCCGAGCGCGAGCGAGAGCACCGCGGCGACGACGAGGTAGAGCGCGTCGCCCCAGTCCGGCAGCCTGCCCCAGAAGAGCGGATCGCGGATCGCCTCGACGCCCGGCGTGAGGAAGTTGGCCCAGTGCAGGAGCTCGACGACGGTGTGATGCCGCTCCGCGAGGCCCGGCACGCCGCCGAGCGGATAGATCACAGGCGTGAGAAAGAACCACGGCAACAACAACGCCGCGACGATGAACTCGATGTCGCGGAAGAGGACGTTGAGCGACGCGACGGTGAGCGCGAGTCCGCTGACGAGGGCCACGAAGCATGCCGCGAGCGGAATCGCGAGCAGCTCGGTCGCGCGAACACGCGGCAGCACTGCGAAGTTCAGCACGAGAAGGCCGACCAGCATGACCGCGAAGCTGACGAGGTGCGCGCCCACGACCGAGAGCGGCACCAGCTGGCGCGGGAACCGCGTCCTGCGGATCAGATTCGCGTTGTCGAGCATCGAGCGTGTCGACGATTGAAGAGCCGCCGCGAAGAACGTCCACACCGCCAGGCCGGAGAGCAAGAACAGCGGGAAATGGTCGACGTTCGCCCAGTGCTGGTTCAGGACGACCGAGAAGACGAGCAGATACACCCCCATCAGCAGCACGGGGTTCGCGATCGTCCACAGCACGCCGAGCATGGAGCCGCGGTACTTCGCCTGCAGGTCGCGCCGGAAGAGGTTGCCGAACAGCTCGCGGTACTGGATGAGCGCCGCGTACGTGCTCACGAGACGACGGTCGAGGTCACGCGCGCGAAGTCCTCGAAGATCGCCTCGAGGGAGACCGTGACGTCCCATTCGGGGTAGTCGGCGCGGAAGCGACGGAGGTCGCTGATGTAGCAGATGTGATCGCCGACGCGCGGCTCCTCGACGTACTGCCAATCGAGAGTGCGGCCGTACAGCTCCTCGAGCCGCGCGATCGCCTCCAGCATCGAGACGCTGTTGTCCCGACCACCGCCGAGGTTGTAGACAGCCGCCACCCGGGGCCGCTCGATGAAGGCGACGATCGCACGACACACGTCGAGCGAGTGCAGATTGTCCCGAACCTGCTTCGCCTTGTAGCCGAAGACCTGGTACGGGAGCCCGTCCCGGACGGCGCGGGCGAGGTAGGCGAGGAATCCGTGCAGCGGAACGCCCGCGTGCTGCGGCCCCGTCAGACAGCCGCCCCGAAAGCACACCGTCGGCAGCCCGAAATAGCGTCCGTACTCCTGCACGAGAAGGTCGGCCGCCGCCTTCGAGGCGCCGAACAAGCTGTGCAGGCTGCGATCGATCGGCATCTCCTCGTCGATGCCGTCGGCATGATCCGGCGTGTAGTCCCAGCGGGTGTCCAGCTCGACGAGGGGCAGCTCGTTCGGGCGGTCGCCGTAGACCTTGTTCGTCGACGTGAACACGAACGGCGACTCGGGGCACCACTGCCGCGCGGCCTCGAGCAGGTTGAGCGTCCCGACCGCGTTCACCTCGAAGTCGTCGAACGGCCTCCGTGCTGCGAGATCGTGCGAAGGCTGCGCCGCCGTGTGCACGATCGCGTCGGGCCTCAGCTCCTCTACGAGCGCTGCGATCGCGGCGCGATCGCGAACGTCCAGATCGTGGTGAGTGAAACGGCGAGCCGTGCCACGCACTCGCTCCAGGGTCGGGGTCGTGTCACCGCCGGGGCCGAAGAAGTCGACCCGCATGTTGTTGTCGATCCCGTGGACGTCCCAGCCCCGAGCGTCGAGGTACACGACGGTCTCGGAGCCGACGAGACCGCTCGACCCTGTCACGAGGACGCTCCTTGCCATCGCGTTCGAGCCTAGCCCACCGGGCTGGCCGACGGCCGGACGACTCGGCTCAACGGCGTCTCCGCGCGTAGATCGAGACGCCCGAATACCGGCCCGCCGACAGGTGAACGAAGGTGCCGAGCGTCATGCCGACCGCCGGTATCCGCGAGAGCAGGTACCCGAAGGGCAGCGGCGGCAAGCCGTCGGAGCGCTCGAGGCGATGCACGACGAGGCCGGCTCGGGCAAACGCGAGCGTGTACGCCCACACGGTGTGCACGTGCTCGTTGATCCCGAGCGCCTTCTCTCCTGCCTGGTCGGGATTCTCGGGGCTGCGCAGTACGCCTCGCGTGCCCTCGTTGAGACCGGCAACGAGACCCCCAGGGCGTGTCACCCGCGCCATCTCGCGCAGCATCCGCGGCAGATCGAGCGCGTGGTGCAGCGTCGCCACGCAATACGTGACGTCGAACGCCACGTCCCTGAACGGAAGGTGCTCGGCATCCGCCTGCACGCGCGCAAACTCGCCGTAGAACGCGCCGCGGCCGAGGCCCAGCTTCGGATCGACGACGATGTCCGTCGCGACGTACTCGCAGTCGCGCTCGAGCCAGAAGCGGGAGGCCCACCCTCTCGCCGCCCCGACCTCGAGCACACGCAGACCACGCTCGGCGCCGATGTAGCGGTCGAGCAGCAGCTGGAACGAGTAGGCCGTCGCGCGCCAGTTCGGATCGTCCCAGCCGAGATCGCGGTTCACGAACGGGAGGGCCGCGTCGACGGCGTCGTCGGGCTCGTACCAGCCCTCGCTGCGCGCCTTCTCGAGCCATCCCGCGGCCTCCCGGAGCTTCTCGGACGCGCCCGGAAGCTCGTCGTGGAGCATGAGGGGGATCCCGTCCCCCGTACGCGGGAAGCCTCGCCCGCAGCCGGGGCACGCAAACGCGTCTTCCGTCTCCACCAGCGAGGATCGGCAGAAGGGACAGCGGAGAAGCTCGAGCAGCGCGGTTTCCACGTCGTCTTCAGGCTCAACGTAGCGCGCGGGCGTACCGGCGGAGCAGGCCCAAACACGACCCTTACAGCCGTTCGTTAGTCTGCCGAACGTGGTACGAGCCGCCAGCATCGCGCGGCGGAGGTGGGCTACGCCGTGACGGCCCTGGCCGCACTCGCCGCTCTGCCGGCGAGCATGCTCACGATCTGGGCGCTCCGCCGGACCCCCATAGCCGGGCACGTCGTCGCGGCCCCTCGCTCCGATCGCTGGCATACGCGCTCGACCCCGCTGCTGGGAGGCAGCGGGATCATGGTCGGGCTGCTCGCCGCCGTCGGAGTCGCCCTGGCCGCGGGGCTCATCCCGGCGAGCCGCGAGCTCGGCGGAATCCTCGGCGGCTGCGCCGTCCTGTTCGTCGCCGGGCTGATCGACGACGCGTACCGCCTTTCGCCGTTCGCAAAGCTCGCCGCCCAGGGAGGCGCCGCCGCCCTCGTGCTCCTCGCCGGCGTCCGAGTCGAGATCGTCTCCAACAACGTCGCTGCAACCCTGATCGGAGTCGTTTGGCTGATCGGGATGACCAACGCGTTCAACCTGCTCGACAACATGGACGGGCTCGCGGCCACGCTCGCCGCGATCGCATGCACGTTCTTCGCAATCGACGCCTTCACCGTCCACCCGAGCCATCTCGTCGCCGCTCTCTCGCTCGGCATCTGCTTCGCGTGTCTGGGATTCCTCCCGTTCAATCTGAGGCTTCGCGGGCCCGCCGCGGTGTTCATGGGCGACAGCGGCAGCCAGGTGCTCGGCTTCGGGCTCGCCTCGCTGGGCCTCGCCGCAAGCTGGACCGTGGCCGGCTCGACCGTCGCCACGCTGTTGCTCCCGATCCTCGTCCTCGCCGTCCCGATCCTCGATACGACGCTCGTCACCGTCGTCCGCCTGCTCGAGGGGAGGCCCGTCACCCGCGGCGGCCGCGACCACACGTCGCACCGCCTCGTCTACCAGGGCCTGTCCGACAAGCGGGCGGTCGTCCTGCTCTGCGTGGTGTCGGCAGCTCTCGGCCTGACGAGCCTCGCCTACAAGGTGCTCGACGACACCCGCGTCACGCTCGCAGGCGTACTCATCACCTTCGCGTTCCTGCTCCAGTTCGGGAGCTACCTCGCCGACGTGAACCACGCAGCGATCGGCGAAGCTCCGTCGTTCCTCCGTTCGCTGCTCGTGCATCGCCGGCGTCTGGTCGAGGTGGTCGTCGACTTCGCACTCATCACCGCGTCCTTCACCGTCGCCTATCTCGTCCGTCTGGAGGGCACGGGCCTGCCCTGGCAGCGGCACGTCTTCGACCTCTCGCTGCCGGCGATCCTCGTCGCACGCTACGTCATGTTCATCGTCTTCGGGCTCTACCGCGGTGTCTGGCGCTACGCCGGTGCACGGGACGCTGCAAGCGTGCTCGCCGCGATCGTGCTCTCCGAAGGCGCGGCGTTCCTCTTCACCTGGGCGACGGTGCCGTGGGACGGCTTCCCGCGCGGCACCTACCTGATCGACGTGATCCTCTGCTCCTTCCTGATCGGGGCTTCTCGCTTCTCCGAGCGAGCGGTCGCGCGCGCGATCTCCACGTTCGTAGGGCGCGGCATGCAGCGGCGCGTTCTCATCGTCGGCGCCGGCCGGAGCGGTCGCAGCCTGCTGCGCGAGCTGCGCGAGACGCCGGGCGAACGCGTCGTCGGCTTCGTCGACGACGCGGCGCCGTTGCGCCGCCGGCGCATCCAGGGCGTGAGCGTCGCCGGCACCCTCGCCGAGATCGGCTGGATTCTCGGACGCCTGTCGCCGGACGCGGTCTTCGTGACCATCCCCGACGCACCTCGCGATCGAGTGGACGCCGTCGTCGAGGCGTGCCGGCGCGCCGGCGTCCCCTGCAACTTCGTCCGGCGCCAGATCGAGCTCGACCCCACCGTGGTGCTGGGCGCGGCTGCCGAGTGAAAACGGCAGCACGGCCGGTCTCGCACGGCGGGTCGGATTCGCGTCAAGGCTTCACCTGGACGCCCTCCGATCGCATCGCTTCGGCGATTCCGCTGCTCGGGATCTACGTCGTTCTCTGCGCGGTCTATGTGGTGGAGGCCTGGAAGCGCATCACTCCTTGGCTGTTCACGGACGAGCTGGAGCTGACGCAGCTCTCGCGGTCGATCGCCAAGACCGGTCACGCCGCACGCCGCGGAGCGCCGCACTCGTTCGACTCGCTCTACACCTATCTCATCGCCCCCGTCTGGCTGATTCACAACGTCGCGACGGCATATGCGTCCGTCAAGTACCTCAACGTCTTCGTCATGGCGTCGGTGGTCTTCCCGACCTACTTCCTCGCGCGCCTCGTCGTCCGCCGCCCGGCGGCCCTCTTCGCGGCAGCTTCGGCAGCGGCGATCCCCTCCCTCGCCTACTCGTCGTACATCGTCGAGGAACCTCTCGCGTACCCATATGCCGGCCTGTGCTTCTTCCTCATCGCCAAAGCGCTCGTCGAGGCGCGCCGCCGGACGCGGCGGTCATACGGGTGGGTGGCGGCGGCCACCCTCGCCTCGCTCCTTGCGCCTGCCGTTCGAGGCGAGCTCGCGATGATCACGCTCATGCTCGCGCTCGCACCGTTTTTCGCGGTCTGGTCGAGCGAGTGGGCGCGGCGGCGGCGTGAGAGCTGGACCCTGGGCGACTGGATCGGGGCGATCACGCTCGGGTTCGGGACGGTCTTCGTCGTGAGCGGCGTCGCAAGCCACCATTCGCTCGCGTGGTACGGGATCACGACGTACTACAAGCATCGCATCATCCTGATGGGAGACTGGGCAGCAGGGTCGCTTGCGATCGGCATCGGGATCATCCCGCTCGTCGCGGGCCTCGCCGCTCTGTTCCGCGCCCCGGGCGAGGCGGCGTCTCGTGAGCTGCGCATGTTTCGCTGCGTCGCGCTCGCCGCCATCCTCTCCTTCGGCATCTACACCGGGATGAAGGCGGCCTATCTCTCGACGGTCTTCGCGACACGCGTCGAGGAGCGCAACCTGATCTATGTCGCGCCGCTTCTCTTCATCGGAACGGCGCTCGTGCTCGAGCGGCGCCGCGTCAACCTCGCCGCCTTCCTCGCCGCGACCTGCTACGCGCTGTACCTCGTCGGTTACGCCGCATACCACTCCACACAGTCCCACTACGAGATGGGCGTCCGGCTCTACTCGGACGCGCTCGGCTTCGCGATCCTCCAGCAGGCGAATCTCGTCTTCTACCTCACGCCGAAAGACGTCCGCTGGTCATTGCTCGTCGTGCTCGCAGTCGGAGTTCTCGTCGTGCTCGCACCCCGAGTGGTCCGGGGCCGCGACCGGATCGTCGCCGGGCTCGCAGCCGCGCTCGCGGTCGCAATCGTCGCGTGGAACCTGACCGGCGAGGTGTCGGCCGCAGCGAGCACGAACCACATCGCGCGCGTCTTCGGAACGACCTTGGGGCACCCGTTCGTCTGGGTCGACGACATCACTCATGGGCGACCGACGCTGTACTTCGACCAAGGCGTGAGCGACCAGACCCCGGAGTGGATGCTCGAGTTCTGGAACCCCTCGATCCAGACCGTCACGAGCCTCGACGGCACGATCGGAGGCCCCGGCCCGGCGGGATCACCGAACACGGCGATCGACGGACGCATCTACTGGGGAGTAGACCCATCGCATCCGGGCCCCCAGTACGCGTATGCGGTCGAAAGCCTCCCCTGCATCGACTTCGCCGGCAAGCAGGTCGGAACTCATCGCTATCACGCCGGCAGCCGCCTGAAGACCTGGTCCCTCGTTGCCCTCGCGAGCCCGAACCGCTTCCGCGCGGAGTGCATAGGCATATCGCCCGACGGGTGGAGCGGACCGCTCGACAGCGCCTACTACCGTTTCTCCGGCGGCTCGGGAGGATGGCTGCGGATCGACGTGTCGCGCCGCGACTGGGGGGGACCCACCCCGCCGAGCCCTGTCCACGTCATGATCGGAAAGCTCGCCGTCCGCTATCGGCAGCCCGCGCTCGGCAGGGTGACCCGCCAGATCAACCTGACCGTCGCCAGCGGACAAACCGACCCCCCGATCTGGGTGCGGGCGCCGGGCCCACGCTTCGCCGTGCGCGTCGTCGTCGACCACAAGTTCGTTCCGTGTCAGATCGAGCCGACCATATCGAGCGACTGCCGCCAGCTCGGCGCGGAGATCAGCTACCACTTCGTTCGCTCACGCCCGACCGCGTAGCCGCGCACAGGACCGTGAAGCGGAAGCGCAGGACGACCCCGGCGAGGGGCCCACAGCGCTCGAGGCCGCGCAACACCGCCAGAAGCGGCGCCGGCAGGGCGCGGGACTGCGGGACGAAGAACGGCCTGACCGCGAGCCTGTCGAAGCCGGCTGCGGCGAGATCCGCGCGCACGTCCGAGAGCCGGTACTGGCGTGGGTTCAGGTCGAACACGAGCTTCCTCTCCGTGTAGCCGGCGATGCGCTCGAACAACGCACGCCGGTCGCGCGCGTAGTAGATGGCCCGGAAGATCAACGTCGCCTGTACCGGCTGCGGCGGCTCGTAGTCGTTGAGGTCCGCACACGCGCAATCGCGGCCGCGACTGCGGGCCGCCTCGATCATCTCGGAGCTCGCGTCGACGCCACGGTAGCGCTGTTCCGGAAGGAAGTCGCCGAGGGCGCCGTCCCCACACGCGAGATCGAGGACGAGGTCGCCGGGTTCGAGCCGCGGCCCGAGGGTGCGGATGACCTCCGCACGTAACGCGAGATACGTACGCGTGTCGGCGTACGCCTCTTCGCTCCAGCGCTCGGCGGCAGGCGCGTATTTCTCCCACGTTCTCATCGCAGCGCCAGCAGCCGCTCAGGGTGCTTGCGCATGAAGCGAAGCATGGCGCGCGCGTGCCACAAGGTATGCCGCGTGAGAAAGCGCTTGTCGATCACCGCGGCGTAGTCGTGGCGCACGACGGCGGCCGGAACGTACCAGCGCTCCCAGCCGGCCTTCGCCGCTCGATAGTTGAGATCGATGTCCTCGCAATACATCCTGAAGCCCGGATCCCAGCCGCCGATCTCGTCGAGCATCGAGCGCCTAAGCAGCAGGAACGCGCCGAGCATCGTGTCGGCGCGCACCGGATCGTCCGGCCGCTCGTCGAGCAGGTAATGGTGCCGCTGCCAGCGCAGCGGCGGGAACAAGAGTCGCAGCGGCGTGCGACGCACGAGCGTCGCGCCGACTGTCGGGAAGCTCCGGCGGGACGCCTGCCACGTGCCGTCGCTGTAGAGCATCCTCGGGCCGGCGGCACCGCAGCGGGGGTGCTCCTCCATGAACGCCCGCAGGATCGCGACGGCGTCCGGCTCGGGGACCGCGTCGGGGTTGGCGATCAGCACGAGCTCGTGCGCCGTCTGCGCAGCGCCGACGTTCGCGTTTGCGGCGAAGGAGAGAGGATGCGTGCTCTCGAGCACCCGCGTTCCCCTGGGCAGAGTCGACGGCACGCTGCCGGCGACATTGGCGATCACGAGCAGCTCGTCGACCTGCGGCGCCAGCGCGGGCAGCGAGCGCTCGAGCTGGGCCGCGTGGCCGTGGGAGATGACGACAGCGGACACTTTCATGCGAGCACCTCGTGGTACACGGCGACCGTCGTGCGCGCGGTTCGCTCCCACGAGAACAGACGGGCGCGCTCGAGCCCGGCCTCTCCCCACGACTCCGGGTCGGTGAGGACGCGGCCGAGCACTGCGGCGAACTCGGAGGGCTCGGCATAGGCGATCGCGTCGCCGCCGGCCTCACGCACGGCCGGGTCGTGCGTGGACACCACGGGCGTGCCGCAGGCCATCGCCTCGACGACGGGAAGGCCGAACCCCTCGTGACGGGTCGGGAACAAGAGCGCAGCCGCCTCCTGGTAGAGGCGGACCAGCTCATCCTTCGGCAGGTAGCCGCGGACGTCGGCGCCGCGTCGGCGAAGCTCCGCGACGAGCGCCGCGTCGCGCTCCGGGCCGGCGACGACGAGCCGGCGTCCGACCGCAGCCGCCGCGTCGGCGGCCAGGAGTGGATTCTTGCGTGCCTCGATCGCGCCGCTGAGGAGGAGGTAGTCCCCCCGTGTCCCGCCGGGCTGGAAGGCCGGGTCCGGCGCGAGCGGAGTCACCACGATCTTCTCCGGCGGCAGCGCGTACAGCGCGACGAGGTCGTCCTTCGTGCGTTGTGAGATCGCGAGCACGCGCCGGGCGTGGCGGGCCGAGCGCGGTACCACGAGACGGAAGATCGCGCTCTCGCGGCGACCCATCAGCGACGAGTCCCGCTCGAAGGACAGATCCTGCACGGTGAGCACCGCGGGGCAGGGAAGCGCGAGCGGAAGCGAGTGGACGAAGTGCGCGAGCGCCGGGCGCAACCGGCGGAGGAGCAAGGGTACCCGCATCGCCATGCGCAACTCCTGCACCCGCGAGGACAGCTCGATCGGCTCGATCCCCGGCGGCACGAGATCGGGACGGCGCGTGACCGCCGCGAAGCGGAGGCCGTCGCCGACCGCCGGGAGCGCCTGCAGGAGCCCGTGGACGTACGACTCGTCGCCCGTCCGCCGACGGCCGAGGACGTCCGCGTCGATCACGACGAGCGGATCGCTCATCTCAGGCAGCCTCACGGTAGACGTCGAGGGTCCGGCGTGCGGCGTCGTCCCACGAGAAGGCCCGCGCACGTGCGAGCCCGCGAGGGCGCAGCTCGGCTCGGCACGCGATCGCGCGCTCGATGCCGGCCGCGATCGCGCCGGTGTCCAGCGGGTCGACGAGAACGGCCGCGCCGCCGGCGACCTCCGCGGTCGCGCCCTCCGCGGATGTCACAACGGGGCCGCCGCAGGCCATCGCCTCCAGCACCGGAATGCCGAACCCTTCGTAGAGCGACGGATAGGCGAGGCAGAGCGCGCCGCGATAGAGGCGTGCGAGCTCCGCGTCGTCGACCTCGCCGAGCCAGCTCACCCTGTCGCCGTGCGCCTCGACCCCTCCCCACCCCCGCGCTCCCGCGACGCGAAGCTCGAGGCCGAGCCGTCTCGTCGCCTCGATCACGCGCGCAAGGTTCTTGCGCGGCTCGAGCGTTCCGACGGCGAGCACGTAATCGCCGTCGGCACGGGGGCCGTCGAGCTCGAACACCGGGTCGACCGCATTCGAGACGACGTGCACCTTCTCGCGCGGCACATGCAGAACCGACTCGAGCTCGCCCGCGGTGAACTCCGAGACGGCGATGATCCGTCGCGCCGCTCGCAGGACGCGCGGCACGACGCGCCGGCTGTACCCCCGCGTCCACGGGGGGAACGCCTCGGGACGGCGAAAGACTGCGACGTCGTGCGCGGTCACGACGACGGGCACACGGACGTCTCGAACAGGACCGCGGTAGGTCGGGCAGTGGAGGACGTCGGCGTCGCGCGCCCGGTGGGCCAGCACGTGCGGGTACCAGGCCAGGTCGAGCCAGAGCGTCCCCGCCCGGCCGGCGGCGAAGCCGCTCAGCCGCCGGAGCGCCACCTCGTCCTCGAGCCGCGGCAGGAGCGCCCGGAGATAGCGGGCGGTACCCGCGCGCGTCTGGGCGAGCGCGGTGACGTCGACTGCGACGTTCATCGCGCGGCCTCCCACGCCGCAAGGTGAATCCGCCCGTTCTCGAGCCACGTGAACCGGCGCGCCTGCGCGAGGCCGCGTGCGACGAGGTCGTCGCGCTCGGCGAGCGCCCGCTCGATCGCCGCTGCGATCGCCGCCGGGTCGGTGGGGTCCACGCGGACGGCAGCGTCACCGCAGGCCTCGTCGAGCGAGGGGTGTGAGGAGACGACGCACGGGACGCCGCACGCCATCGCCTCGATGACCGGCATCCCGAACCCCTCGAACAGCGAGGGGTAGACGAACACCGCCGCCCCGCGGTAGAGCAGCGGCAGCTCGGCGGCCGGCGTGTATCCGAGCCGCATGACGCCCGGCACGTCGAGCACCGGTCGCCTGCCCCACCCGGCGGCGCCCGCGACCGCGAGCGCAAGCTCGCCCGAGCCGAGCCGCCGGTACGCGTCGACGAGCGTCGCGAGGTTCTTCCTCGGCTCGAGGGTAGCCACCGTGAGCGCGTACGGGCGGCCGAGATCGAGCCGCTCCCCGTCGGGTCGGCAGCCGGCCTCGACGCCGGGATAGGCGACGTGGATCCGCTCCGCGGGAACGCCGAGCGTGTCGGCGACGTCCATGCCGGTGAAGCGCGAGTTGACGATCACGACGTCGCAGGTCCGCGCGGCGTGCCGGTACTTGGCGCCGTGCATGCGCCGGGTGCGCGGGTGCACCCAGTCCGGGAAACGGATCGGGACGAGGTCGTGCACCATCGTCGAGCGGACGCCTGCTCGCTGCGGCGGGTACATCCAGTCGCTGAAGTGAAAGACATCGAACCCGCCGAGCATGCGCTCGAGCGGCGGCGTTCCGGCACGGCTCCAGAGCGTGCGCAGGGCATGCGCCGCGGGAAGGACGGGCAGCCGTCGCTCGAGCTCGATCCCCGCCAGCGCGGACTCGACCTCACGCCTTCCCCGCACGCTCACGGGCGCGTACGCGACGAGGCCGTGCTCGCCCGCCCCTGCCTCGGCGATCCCGAGCAGCGAGCCGCGCACGTAGTTGCCCACGCCCGTCCGCTGGTGGGACAGGGGCGCGACGTCGACGACGATCCTCACGGGTGGGGCGTGTAGTGGAGCGCGTTGAAGTGCAGGCCGAGCGACCGCGTGTCGGTGCTGTGCATTCGCCGGAAGTCGACCGGCCTCCGGGTCGGCGAGATCGCGAACGTGACGCGGCAGACGCCCTCCCGAGGCGTGAGCGGCAGCGTCAGCTGCCGCTGCGACGTGGTCGGCGGGAGACGCAGGGTCTGCGCCGGCGTCGTGCCGCCGACCGTGAGCGTCTGCGTCGTGCCGCTGAAGAGGAGGGCGTCGCTCGAGACGACGGCGGTGAGCGTCCCGGGGCGACATTCCGAGCGGCTCCAGACGACGCGGCCGCTCGACCACGGGTTCGCCCGCTCCGGATAGAGGCCGACGATGCGGGTCGTCACCCGGACCGGCACGGACACGCGGTAGAGGACGAGCTTCTTGGCCGGGTCGGCGGCGACGCGGCGGCCGACGAGGGTGACGCTGCTGCTCGTGAGCACGTACGGATCGAGCAGCTCGCGGCCCTTGCGATCGCGCAGGATGCCGGTCGCACGATCTCGAAGGCCGATCGAGACGGGCACCGCGGGCAGCCCGCCGGACATGGTCGAGCCCAGGCTGTAGACGCGCCGGACGCTGCGGTTCCAGAACTCGTTCTGCCAGACGGTGTAGCGGTTTCCGCCCGACCAGAGGACGGCCACGTCCGCGTCGGGTCCCGCCGCCCGGTCGATCCAGCTCTTGCCCGCTCCGATCCCCTGCGCGTATGCGCTCCGGGAGAGGCGCGGGAACGAGTGTGTCCAGAGCTCCACCGGCAGCCACGTCGCGAGGAAGCCGGCGGCGACGAGCACGGGCAGGACCGGCGCGTACCGGCGCGGCAGCCAGAGGAACGCCGCTCCGAGCGCGAGCGCGACGAGCACGGCGACCACCGCAACGCTCGTTCGGCCGGCCCACGCGTCGCCGACGTACCACCACGGTTGGAGACCGATCGTGTCGGACTGCGAGTTGATGTTCAGCAGGCTCGGGAACGGGATCGCCCCGGGGAGCGCCGCCGCGAGGCCCGCAGCCGCGACGGTGGCGCTCGGCGGCCTGGGCTGCCCCCGCTCGATCCACGCAAGGAGGGCGATGAGGAAGAGCGGTGCGACATAGAAGAGATTCCGCTCCTCGATCCGCTGCGAGTACTGCGACGCAAACGCCCCGACCTCGAGCACGAGCCAGACGACCATCGAGATCGAGGCGGCGACGAAGAGACGCAAGGGCCGGTCGAGATGCCGTGCGTTCGCGACGAGGACGATCAGCGCGGCGAACGGCAGGATCCAGAGCGAGAGGTCGAGCTCCGCGACGTGGAGCACGATCCACTTGAGGACGGGCCAGACGTGATAGCTGCCGTTGCTCGTGACGCTGTAGTTGCCGAGGACCTGGGCAGGCGAGCGGCCACGGGCAACCTCGACGACGACGACGAGCAACGCGGCGAGGCCGGCGATCCCGTAAAGAGGCACGAAAGCGGAGAGCCGCCGCGGCCGCCCGCGCTCGATCCACGCAAGGACGAGAGGTGCGGTCAGCACGGCCGCGACGAGCGCGACCGTCTGGGCGCGCGTGACGAATGCCAGCGCGCAGAGCGCGAGCACGACGATCTGCCGTCGCAGCGTCGGCCGCTCGAGCGCGAGCACGAGCGCCAGCATGAGCCAGACGAAGATCGGATAGAAGACGTTCTCCGTCATCACGGTTCCCACGTATGCCATCGAAGGGACGGTGACGGCGAGCGCGGCCACCGCGAACGAAGCCGGGGGCTTCAGCACGCGGCGGGCCAGCAGGTACGTCGGCAGCACGATGGAGCACATCGCCAGCGCGTCGATCACGCGCACCCAGCGGTAGACCTCGCCGATCGGGGAGAAGAGGGCGTACGCCGGCGAGATGAGCAGCGGGTAGACGAACCCGTAGTTGCCGTGGACGCCGCGAATCAGGAAGTGGCCGGTCGACGCGAAGCTCCGTGCCATGTCGGAGTACACGAGCTCGTCGACCATGATCCACGGCGAGACGACGCGCAGCCCGAGCGCAAGCTGGACCGCGACCGAAACGGCGTAGAGCGAGGAGAGCCAGACCCACAGCGGCCACACGCGGAGCAGCCCTGCGCCGCGACCGGGCTGCGGAACGTGACCGGCAGCGCCTCGCCCGTCCGGGCTGACGAGGACCGCCGAGGCGAGCTCGGGCGCGAGCAGCTCCGGCTCGAGTCCCACGTCCACGGCCGCCTCGGCCACCTCGCGCAACACCCTTTCGCCCACCGTCCTGTCGCCGGCCGCCTCCTCCAATGCGGCGGCGTACAGCTCAGCGGAACGGCGGAGGTCGTGCTCGCGCACGACGTAGGTGCGCACGGACGCGCTCATCCGCGACCGGAGATCGCCGTCGCCGCCGAGACGGTCGAGCGCGTTGGCGAGCGCGTCAACCTCGTCCTGCCCGCCGACCGGAACCTTCAACGCGACGTCGTCCGGCAGCTCCGAGAACCAGCCGACGTCACTCACGACGATCGGGGTACCGAGCGACAGCGTGCGGAGCGCGCTCGCCGACGTCTCGCCCATCGTCGGCGCGCGCAGCTGGACGCAGGCGGCGCATGCCGACATCAGCGACCAGAGCCGGCGCTCCTCGACGTACGGCTCGCGAATCACACCCTCGGAGCCGAGCCCGAGCCGCGCCAATCTGCCTGCGAGGTCGAATCCCGGCGCCTCGCTCCCGACGAGCAGCAGCCGCGCATCGGGATGGAGCTTCCGGACCACCGCGAACGCGCGGAGCAGCTGGGGGATCCGCTTGCTCTCGTTCAGATGGCCGAAGCACCCGAAGACCGGAGACCCGGGCACGTCGACGGGATCGACCTCGGGCGCCGGCCAGGCCGGCATCGGAATGCGCCAGATCGGGCCGTCGTAGCCGCGCTCGCGCGCCAGGTCTTCGACGTAGTGCGAGTGGACGATCAGTCCGAGCGAGCGGTCGAGGATCTCGCCGACGAGCGGGAAGTCCTCCGGTCTCACCTCCCACAGGGGCGGCACCCGGCCTTCGAGCACGCCGTGACCGAGCATGCGGCCGACGACGCCACCGTCGCGCTCCATCGCCGCGAGATAGGCGTGAGGATCCTTGCGCCCGATCGTCAGGCCCGCGACGAGGTGGTGGAGCACGAACTCGTGCAGGACGACGACGCCCGGCCGGCGCCTCAGTGCGTCCACGATCCAGCCGTGGGCGTCGGGGTTGTTGCCGATGTGGTAGACCGCGACGTCCGCGTCGGCCACGGGCCGCGTCCTGCCGGCGCGCACCGCCTCCACGTCGACGAGCTTCTCGAGCTCCGGCAGGAGCAGCGCCGAGTAGTCCGCGATACCCGACCGATCCGGCGGCAGGGGAGAGAAGTAGGCGACCTTCACGTCAGGCGACCGCCGCGAGCAGCCGGTCGATGCACGAGTCCCAGGTCACCCCGCTCGCGAGCCGGCGCCCGGCGCGGCCGAAGGAGCGGGCCTCGTCGGCGTGCGCGCGCAGCCAGCCGCATGCCTGCGCCAGCTCGGCCGCACTCGGTGCGACGACGAGCCCCGTCTCCCGGTCGTGGACGACGTCGAGCGGACCGCCCGCGTCCGTCGTCGTGAGCACGGGCTTCTCCGAAAGGAACGCCTCGAACGGCACCATGCCGAAGTCCTCGTCGACCGGCGCGTAGTAGACGGCGAGGCAGCGCGCGTAGAGATCCGCGAGCTCGTCGTCCGACACGCGGCCGGCGAACGTCGCGCGACCGTCGAGGCCGCGGTCGCGCGCGAGCCGCTCGAGCCGCCCACGGTCGGGGCCGTCGCCGGCGATCACGACGCGCAGCCCCGGCTCGGCCGCCGCCGCCTCGAGCAGCAGGTCGATCCGCTTCGCCCGGTCGAGCCGGTTCACCGAGAGGATGAAGTCCTCGTAGCCGTCACAGCGAAACGCCAACGGAGCCGGCGGATGCGGCATCAGCTCCGCGTCGAGGCCGACGGAGTCCCGGAGGCGGCCAGCGACGTTCCGCGAGGTCGCGAAGATCGCGCGCGCCTCCGACAGCGCAGTCCGCTCGAGCTCGAGCACGCGCCTGCGCAGGGCGCGGTCCTCCGCGGACTCCGAGAACTGACCCAGCGGGGTGCGGTCGAAGTCCCACGCCTGGCGGAACTGATGCAGCAGCCACACGACCTTGCGGGGGTGCCGCACCACATATGACGGAAACTTCGTCGCGATCACCGCCTCCACCGGTCGTCCGTTCGCCTCTTCGAGATCGAGCAGCCGCCAGAGGAATGCCTGGGTGAGCACACGCTCGCCGGGATACCACTTGAACGGCACGGTGACGAGCGCAGCCTCGTGACCGCGCACCCTGAGCTGCTCCACGAGATCGTCGGCGAAGATCTCCGCGCCGCCGCGCTCGAACGGAACCTGCGGCAGGCAGACCGCGAGCCTCACTCCCCCGACTCCAGCCGCTCCACCCTTCGGGAGAGGTCGTCGATCAGCCGCAGCAGCGCGTCGTTGACCATCCGCTGCTCGATGAAGGCGGGCTCGACGTACCAGCGCATCAGCTTGCGGAGCACCCGCTTCGTCTGAAAGGCGAGCCGGCCCTTCGCCCCGGGCCTTCGCTCGAGCGGCTTCTCCGCGGTCACGGCCCAGAACCGCTCGGCCAACCCGCGGACGGCCGCGAGGTCACGTGCCTCTCGATCGAGCGCGGCTCGCAGCTGCGCGACGGCGTCGTCGACGGAAAGTGCCTGCTGAGCAGGGGTTTCAAGCTCTGAGTCCGACATCCGGATGAGTCTAACCGGGCGGTGTTACGAAGTCGTGATCCCCTGCCGTCCCTCGGCCAGGCGGGAACGCGCGGCATCGACGAGGAGTCGCACGAGCCCTTCGAAGTCGATCGACGGCTGCCAGTCGAGCTGGCGACGCGCTCGCGAAGCGTCGCCGACGAGATGGTGGAGCTCGGCCTGCCCACGTTTCAGCGTGTCGTCCACGCGCACATGCTCACGCCAGTCGAGTCCGACGTGCGCGAACGCGATCTCGGTCAGCTCGCCCACGCCGTGAAGCTCGCCGGTCGCGATGACGTAATCGCGCGCCTCGTCCTGCTGAAGCATCCGCCACATCGCCTCGACGTAATCCTTGGCATAGCCCCAGTCGCGCTCCGCGGCGAGATCGCCCAGCGTGAGCCCCTCCTCGAGCCCGAGCGAGATCGCGGCCGCGGCGTGTGCCACCTTGCTCGGCAGGAAGTCGACAGGACGGCGAGGCGACTCGTGGTTGTAGAGGATCCCGCAGCTCGCGTGCAGCCCGTACCGGCGCCGATACGACCCGATGATGAAGTGCCCGTACGCCTTCGCGACGCCGTACGGCGTCAGAGGGGCGAGCCGCGTCGCCTCCGTTTGCGGCACCTCCGCGGGCTCGCCGAAGATCTCGCTCGACGACGCCTGGTAGATGCGAATCGCCGGATCGACGGCGCGGATCGCCTCCAGCAGCGAGGTGACGCCGACCGCGGCGAACTCGGCCGTCGCCACCGGCTCCCGCCACGACCTCGGCACGAAGGACGGGGAGGCGAGGTTGTAGACCTCCTGCGGCGCATGGGCCTGTAGCACTGCGACGAGCGCGTCCTCGTGGAGCAGGTCGGCCTGCACGAGCTCGACTTGCCCCCGTACCGCTGCGAGGTTCTCGTGCTCGACGTCGAGGCGGCGGACCACCCCTACCACCTCGTAGCCACGCTCGACCAGCAGCTCGGCGAGGTACGAGCCGTCCTGGCCGCCCACTCCGGTGATGATCGCCCGCCTCGCGCTCAATGCAGCCCTCGCACGTATGCCCACGCCTCGCTGAGGCCGAGGGAGCGCATGGCGGCGATCAGCAACCCATACGCGACGACGCCGAGAGCAGCCGCAGGCAGCGGTGGGAGCGCGAGCGAGAGCGCGCCGAAGGCGAGGGCGCTCGCTGCACCGACTGCGAGCGCGAGCCTGCCGAGTCCGACCGCGGCGATCGCGAGCGTCTCCGCCGACAGCGTCGCCATCAGCCCGAGCGCGATCACGAGCGTCGCCACTCCGACGGCGATCGCGATGCCGGGCAGGCCCCACAGCGCCCGGAAGCCGAGCCCGAGCGGGATGCAGAGCACGAACCCGACCAGCGCGAGGGGCAGCAGCATCCGCCGCTTTGCCGCCACGAAGACGAGGGGGAACGTCACCGCGAAGCCGACCCAGGCAACCATCCAGGGAGAGAGATACACGACCAGCTGCCCGAGCTGGCGGCCCACCTGACCGCGGTACTGGTCGCCGAGCACGAACTGGACGATCCGGCCGCCGACGAGCGCGAAGACGCCCGCGGCAGCGCCGACGATCGAGAGGCTCACCCAGCCCGCGTGCACGACGTGGCGACCCGCGGCGACGCGGTCGACGCCGCGGCGGGTGAGCGGCGCCGAGGAGATGAGCCCGAGCGAGAAGGCGGTGGCTCCGACGAGGGTGGACGCAGCGAGATACGCATACGAGAAGCTCGTCACCCGCCCGACGCCGAGCTGCGCCGAGAGCCGCAGGGCGAGCAGGTAGCAGCCCTGGAGCGCGACGGGGACCGCCGCTCCCTGCACGAGGTGCCAGAGCCGCGGGCCGATGTCGAGCCGCAGGGGCCAGGGGCCGCCGAGCGCTCCGCGGCGGAGAAGCACGACCAGCGGAACCGCAAGCGCGACGAGCGAGTTCACGCCGAGGCCCCAGGCGAGCGCGACGATCCCGTGAGCGTCCGCGAGCGCCGCGAAGACGACGAGCCCGGTGATTGCACCGAGGGCGAAACCGGCGGCGGCGGTGCCGTAGCTGTCGAGCGCGGCGAGCGCGCTCGCTCCGAGCGCGGCGAGCAGCTGGACGAACGCGGCCGGGACGAGCACGACGAGCGCCCGTCCGGCGATGTGAGCCGACGCCGGCGGCAGGCTCCCCGTGATCAGGTCGCCGAGCGGGTGCGAGAAGACGGCGACGAGCACGGTGACGGGGACCGCGAGCGCGAGGAAGGCGAGGGCGAACGCGCGGCTCTCACCGCCGAGCCGCCCGTCCGCTGCGGCGCGCGTCAGGTCGGGTACGACCACCATCCGGAAGGCCTGTGCGGCCAGGACGAGCACGAGGTACACCCCGTAACCGGCCAGGAAGCCGTCCGTCTGCGCCGTCCGGCCGAACTTCTGCGCGAGCAGGGCGCCAGCCCCCGCTGCGGCAAGAGCGATGACGACCTGGGCGAGTCCGGTCAGGAGACCGCTGCGAAGGGCGCTCGGCCGCCGGAGGACGCTACGCTTGCCGGACCTCATGGCAGCGATCAAAGCAGACGACTCCTCCTGGAGCGACGCCGCACTCGAGCGGCTTCACAGGGACTTCGGCTCCGTCTATGGCGGCAGGACGGTGCTCGTGACGGGCGCGGACGGCTTCATGGGCTCGCACCTGACCGAGGCACTCGTCGCCCTCGGGGCGAACGTGCACGCGTTCGTGCGTGCGACCTCGAGCGGGGCGCTCAACAACATCTCGAGCCTGCGCCGCCATCTTCAGGTGCACTTCGCCGACCTCACCGATCGGACCTCCGTCGACTACCTCGTCAAGGACCTGCTCGCGGCGCCGGACCGACCGTACGTCTTCCACCTCGGCGCACAGGCGCACGTCGGCGAGTCGTGGCACCGCCCGTACGAGACGGTCATGACGAACACCGTCGGCACGCTCAACCTGTTGCAGTCGATCGTCGACCACGGGCTCGAGCTGGAGAAGTTCGACACGGCCGGTACGTCGGAGGAGTACGGGAACCCAAGCGAGGCCGTGGCGCACCATCACGACTTCGACGAGAGCGGCGGTCTGATTCTTCACGAGCGCTCGCCGATCAACCCGAAGTCGATCTATGCCACCTCCAAGGTGGCCGCGGACTTCCTGACGCTCAACTACCACGATGCATTCGGGCTTCCGGGAGTCGTCACGCGGATGTTCAACAACTACGGCCCGCGCCAGAACCCGCGGTACGTCACGGGGACGATCATCACCCAGGCGCTCGCCCGTGACGTCGTCGAGCTCGGCCAGCTCGAACCGCTCCGTGACTTCTGCTTCTGTACGGACGGCGTGCGCGGACACCTCACGGTCGCAGCGCACGGCATTCCGGGCGAGCATTACGTCTACGGCCAGGGAGCGAACATCTCGATGCGCGACTGGGCCGAGCTGATCCTGCGCACGGGACGCGAGCTCGGAGTGTGGGGGGAGCGCGAGATCGTCTCCGTGCCGGGGCGGTTCCGGCCCGGCGCGAGCGAGGTCATGGCCCTGCGCGTCGGATACGAGAAGCTCGGCGCCGAGACGGACTGGGCACCGCTCGTCTCCTGGGAGGAGGGCGTCGCGCGCACGATCACCTGGTACGCGGAGAATCGAAGGCGCTGGATCGGCCGGGTCGACTGGGCCGACGTGGGCGTGCCGACCGCTTCTGCGTGAGCGGCACCCTCAAGACTCCGTAACACGCCCGGGTTACCCTAGGCCGGTGAACGTCCTCGTTACGGGCGGGGCCGGCTTCCTCGGCACACACGTCGTCGAGCGGCTGCGCGCCAACGGGCTCGATCCGTTCGTGCCGCGGCGCCGGGACTACGACCTGACGGTGGCCGAAGACAGCGAGCGGCTGTTCGCCGACGCACGCCCCGAGCTCGTCCTGCACCTCGCCGCAGAGGTCGGCGGCATCGGCGCCAACCAGGCGAACCCGGGGCGGTACTGGTACGCGAACCTGATGATGGGTGCGCACGTGCTCGAGCAGAGCCGGCTCCACGGCGTGGCCAAGGTGGTGGTCATCGGCACCATCTGCGCGTACCCGAAGTTCGCTCCCATACCCTTCCGCGAGGAAGACCTCTGGGACGGCTTCCCGGAGGAGACGAACGCACCGTACGGAGTCGCGAAGAAGACGCTCCTGGTCGGGGCGCGCGGCTACCGCGAGCAGTACGGGATGAACACGGTCTTCCTGCTACCCGTGAACCTGTACGGGCCGCGGGACAACTTCGACCTCGAGACGTCCCACGTCATCCCGGCGCTGATCCGCAAGATGGCGGAAGCACGGGAGCGGGGCGAGCCGAGGATCGTCCTGTGGGGCGACGGTTCGCCCACGCGCGAGTTCCTCTACGTCGACGACTGCGCCGAGGGCATCGTCCTCGCTGCGGAACGCTACGACTCGTCCGAGCCGATCAACCTCGGAACGGGCGAGGAGATCTCGATCCGAGAGCTCGCGGGGTTGATCGCGACGCTGACCAACTTCGAAGGCGAGATCGTGTGGGACACGACCAAGCCGAACGGCCAGCCGCGCCGGCGCCTCGACGTCTCCCGCGCAGAGAGCCTCTTCGGCTTTCGCGCGAGCACGCCGCTCCGCGACGGGCTCGAGCGCACGATCGCCTGGTACACGAGCCGTCGGACCGCCGGGACTGCGGCGGAATGACGACGTACGCGTACGAGGCCGGCCGCCGGGCCCGGCAGGCGGTCCCGCGCGCGTGCGCCTGGCTCGAGAACGTACGGCCCGCCGCTCTCCTCGCGCCGGCAATCGTCATCCAGTGGCTCGCTGTCGCGGCGCTCGCGCTCACCGTCAGGCACAACGGCTGGCTCTACTATCAGGGAGGCGACCAGCTCTGGTACTACACGAGCGGTTGGCTGCTGCGCCACGGGATCCTCGCCTATCCGCTCGTCGGCCCGCTCTGGCCCGCCCTCCTCGCCCCGCTCAGCCTTCTCGGCGGCCCGACGTTCGTCTCCGCCCTCCCGGCAATCGTGCTGCTGAACGTCGTCGTGCTCCTCCCGATCGCACTGCTCTGCGTCTTTGGCATCGCCCAGAGAATCGGCGGGCGCATCTTCGCCTACTGGGCAACGCTGCTCTGGATCGCCACGCCCTACATCGGCATCAAGTTCACGGATGCCGGTTATCACCAGCGATACACCGAATTGACGCTCCCGGGGTCGTTCGGCCTGACCGCGCTTGCCGACTTTCCGTCGATGGTCGCCGTCCTGGTCGCGGTCTACCTCGCGCTGCGAACGCTCGACCAGCCTGAGCGCGTGAGCTCGATCGCATGCGGGCTGGCTGCCGGAACGGCCTTCGCGATCAAGCCTTCCAACTCGATCTTCCTCACGGGGCTCGTTCTCGCATTCGCCTATCGCAGACGATTCACCCAGGCTGCCTACGTCGTGGCTGGGCTCACGCCGGCCCTCCTCCTGCTCGTGCTCTGGAAGTACCGCGGCCTCGGCTATCTGCCCCTCTTCCACGCCGAGGGAGCGGCGAAGCTTGCTCTGCCGGCACACCAGCAGCTCGTGGCGATCGCCAACCCGCTGACGAAATACGTGCATCTCGACTGGCATCAGCTGCAAGCGAATCTCGATCAGATCAAGGAGCATTTCTGGAGCAGGCGGGTCGTCGAGTGGCTCGTCATCGCGGGCCTCATCGGGCTCGCTCGCCGGTCGTTCACCGCGTTGCTGCTCGTCGGGGGTTGGTTCGTCGCGTTCGTCCTCGTCAAAGGGACGTTCGTGTACGCCAGCGTCAACGACGCGAGCGTCTTCCGCATCATGATGCCGTCGTTCCCCGCGTTCGTCCTCATGCTGGCCTCGCTCGTCTTCCTCTTCCCGGGACGCCATCGCGCAACGGTGGTCCCGCCGCCCGGGGCCTGGGGGGGCAATCGCCGACGCCTGGCCGTCCTCGCCGCGGCCGGGGCGGTGTTCGCGCTCTTCCCGCTCGTGCTCGTCGCGGCCGCGTCGCCGCTGCACGGGCCGAGGCCGCGCGCCTACGAGGCGGTCGGCCTCCTGCGGGCCGTCGATCCGTCGCTGCGGCCGTCGGTGACGGTCGCCGGGCAGCGCGTCCACCTCAGCTGGCGGCCCTCGCAACCGGCCGCGGCGCGCGTCTTCTACCGAATCTGGAGGAGCGGCGCGCCGACCGGAGGAGCGACGTGCACGCCGATCCCGCACGGGGTCGCCGACTGCGAGCTGGCGATGGACGATCTCGGCGCTCCTGCAAGCGCGAGCTTCACGGACGCGCCGGGCCCGGGCAGATGGACGTACCGCCTCGTGCTCGCCGCAAACTGGCTCGACAGCGCTCTCTACGGTGACGTCGTCGCCGTCGGCCCGCCGGTCACCGTGCTGGTCGGCTGACATGTCGCCGTCGCCCACCTACTCGGTCGTCGTCCCGATCCACAACGAGCAGGAGTCGCTGCGCGAGCTCCACCGCCGCCTCGGCGAGGTGTTCTCGCAGCTCGACGGCGAGGCCGAGGCGATCCTCGTCGACGACGGCAGCACCGACCTCAGCTACCCGTTGATGCTCGAGCTGCACAGCCGCGATCCGCGCTTCAAGGTCGTGCAGCTCTCGAGGAACTTCGGGCACCAGCTGGCGATCACCGCAGGCATCGACCTCGCCGGTGGAGAAGCCGTCGTCGTCATGGACGGCGATCTCCAGCACCCGCCCGAGCTGTTGCTCGAGCTCGCGGCGCGCTGGCGTGACGGCTACGACGTCGTCTACGGCGTGATGACCGCCCGACCCGAGGGATGGCTGAAGCGCATGACGGCCCGCGCGTACTACCGGCTCCTGCGCCGGCTCGCCAGCGTCGAGATCGCGGCGGCGGCCGGCGACTTTCGCCTTGCCGACCGGCGGGTGATCGAGGCGTTTCGAGCGATGCCGGAGCGAAACCGCTTCGTGCGCGGAATGTTCGCGTGGCTCGGCTACCGCCAGCTCGCGGTTCCGTACGAGGTCCCTCCGAGGTTCGCCGGCCGCTCGAAGTACACACTGCGGAAGATGACCCGCCTGGCGGTAGACGGCCTCACCGGCTTCTCGACCGCGCCCCTGCGGCTCGTGCTCGACCTCGGATTCGCAGTCTCGGTTCTGTCGTTTCTCTTCGGGATCGCCACGCTCGTCTCGAAGTTCGCAGGTGCCTTCCTCGTCCCCGGCTGGCTGACCATCGTGCTCGTGACGTCGTTCATCGGCGGCATCCAGCTGGTGGTGATAGGCGTGGTCGGCGAGTACGTGGCGCGGATCTACGACGAGGTGAAGGCCCGGCCCCTGTATCTCGTCCGCGAGCTTCACGGCTTCGAGCACGAGCGGACTGCGCGGCGAACGCTTCCGCCGGCAGAGCTCCCGAGCCCGTGAGCAGCTGGGCCCAACGGCTGCCGTCGCTCCCACGGACGCTGCGCCTGCCGCTGACTGCCGAGCTGGGAGGGCTCGCGCTCGTCGTCGCGGCTGCCGCATACGTCTACACGCGCAATCTCCATTCCTACCTGAGCTACGACGAGGGCAACTACCTCGGCAGCCTCGATGCGCTGCGGCACGGACAGTCCCTCGGTCGCGACGTGTTCCTCGACCAGCCGCCAGGCTGGTATCTGCTGCTCGTCGCGGTGTCGTATCCGTTCGGAAACTCCGTCACCGGCGTACGGACGGGGCTCGTGGCCGTCTCGCTCCTCGCGATCGTGGCCGCCTACGCCTCCGGTCGGCTCGCGGGCGGACCGCTGGCAGGGGTTGCCGCCGCCGCGGTGATGGCCGTCGCGCGCCCCTTCCCCGGCCTCGCCGGACTGGTCGAATCGGACCCCGCGTCCGCAGCGCTCGAGGTGGTGGCGGTCGCGCTCGCGGTCGGCGCCTACCGGGCCCGCTTCCGGCCGCGGCTCGCCTTTGCCGCCGGAGTCGCTCTCGCCGCTGCCGTCGCGGTGAAGCTTCCCGGTGCGACGGCCGGGTTGCCGATCGCAGCCCTCGCACTGCTCTGCCGCAACGGGCCGGTCGTCCGGCGGCTGCTGCTACCGGTTGCGGGCGCTGCAGCGGTGTGCGCCGCGCTCGTCGTCTCGTATCGCAAGGCGCTGCCGCAGATCTGGCACGGGGTCTTCGTGGCGCACGCACGCATCCTGAATACGGGCACGGCCCAGTCGAACACGCATCGCGCGCTGACGTTCGTCGATCCGCGCACGCCGTTCGGGTGCCTCGTCATCGCCGGCGCCCTCGCCTCTGCGGTCGTCGCAGCGCAGGGTCGCTCCCGACGGCTGCTCGCAGGGCTCTGGACCTGGGCCGTCAGCGGCTACGGGTTCATCCTCGCGATGCACCCGCTCCTGGACCACCACCTCGTGTTCCTGGCCGTCGCCCTCGCACTGCCCGCAGGCGTCGGGCTCGGCCTGTTCGCGTCGGGATTGCCTCGCCGGGCGTCGGCGGCAGCCGCGCTCGCCGTCGCGTCGTTCGTCGCCGCGGGCTTCTACCAGCAGCGGCGCGAGATCATCGGCCGCATCACGGCCGAGCCGCCCGAGATCGCGTGGGCCGTCGACCAGCTCCGATCACGCACACGACCCGGCCAGCTCGTCGTCTCGGACCTGCCCGCCGTGCCGTACCTCGCCCACCGGCAGATGCCCGGCCAGCTGATCGACACGTCGATCGCGCGGATCGCCGACGAGTATCTGACGCCCGCGGACGTCCTGAAACTCATCGACCAGGCGCACCCCGCCGCGGTGATCATCGGCCGGATGTTCCAGACGAAGCCGGCGATCGTCGACGGGGTCCGGGCGCGGTACGGACGCCCGCTCCACTATCAGCTGCATCCCGGCTATCTCGACATCTACCTCGCCAGGCCCCCGGACGCGCTCTCGCCCTGACGCAGCTCCTGCTCGAGGAGAGCGATGCGCTGGGCGAGCACGACGTTCTGGTCGGAGAGTCGGGAGATCACCGTCGAGTAGTGCAGCAGCACGGCGAGGATGAAGAGGATGCCGACCGCGAACAGCACCGCCGGCGGGTAGCTGCGGATGCCGAACCAGCCGGCGATCGTGTTGAGACCTTCGCGCCATGCCGACAGAGCCGTGAGGGTCAGCCCGGTGACGAGCCAGAGCAGCGCGTAGCGCTCGCGCAGGCGATGGCTCCTGATCAGCTCCAGCACGATCAGCACGAGCGCAAAGGAGGCGAGCGCCCCCCCGATCGAGACGGCGAGCGGTGTCATTCTGTTTCCTCCTGCGGTACGACGTTCCGGCGGAAGAGTCCGACGAAGAGGGCGAGCAGGACCTTCGCCATGTAGTAGATCGAGCGCAGCGTCGTGATCGAGGAGCTGCCGCCGCCGCGCTCGCGCATCGAGACCGGCACCTCCTGCAGCCGCAACCGGTGGCGGAGCAGCATCACCGTCGCTTCGACCTCCGGATAGTCGTGCGGGTAGTCGCGCGCGAACAGCGCGATCCCGCGCCGGTTGAGCGCCTGGAAGCCCGAGGTGGTGTCGGTGACGCGCTGGCCGGCGATGCGCGAGACGATCCAGGCGAGCAGCCGGATCCCGACGCGCCGCGATCGCGACGAGCGGTAGCCGCCCTTCTCGGCCGCGAAGCGCGAGCCGACGGCGATGTCGGCCTCGCCGCGCAGCACGGGCTCGAGGATCCGGGCGAGCTGGGCGGGGTCGTGCTGCCCGTCGCCGTCGACGCGAACGGCGAGGTCGAAGCCGTGCTCGAACGCAAAGCGAAAGCCCGTCTGGACGGCGCCGCCGATGCCGAGGTTGAACGGCAGCCGGAGAACGAGTGCACCGTTCGCCGCCGCAACCTCGGCCGTTCGGTCGGCGGATCCGTCGTCCACGACGACGACGACCAGCCCGGGGTCGAACGCGCGCAGCTCGCCGATCACGCGCGGCACCGTGAGCTCCTCGTTCAACGCGGGCACGATCGCGACCCGGCGCAGCTCTCCGAGCCCGGCCGGCGGCGCGGTCGGGGCGCCCTGCTCGGCCGTCTCAGGCACCGGCCGGCACCGGCGCGCTCACCCCGAGCAGCTCGAGGAGCTGCCGCGCGCGGTGCGCATACGTGTGCTCGTCGAGAACGCGCTCGCGCGCGCGCCGGCCCATCTCCTCCGCCTGCGCCGGATCGGCCAGCAGCTCACGGTACGCGGCGGTGGCCTCGTCCGCATCGGAAGCGACGATCATCTCCCGCCCGGGCTCGAACCACCGCTCGAGCCCCTCGTGCGGATTCGAGACGACCGCCGCCGCGCAGGACGCGAGCTCGAACACCCGGCACGTGGACGACGCGTAGACGGACGCATGCGCCCGACGAGTCATGTTCAGGTTGACCCGTGCGGCGGAGATCGCGCGCGCGTAGACGTTGAAGGGAGGATCGACGACGCGGGCCGCGCCGACGTCACCCCGGAAGTCCCGGCCCGCGAGCACGAAGTCGGCGTCCGGCAGGCGGCGGCTCGGCTCGCCGACGAGCTCGCGCATCCACTCGCGCCTGAACTTGTCGCCGTAGCCGTAGAAGAGGACGTCGTACTCTTTCGCAACCCGCTGCGGCGCCCACAGCTGCGGGTCTGCAGCCCAGAACAGCGGCTCGGCCCGGCGAGCGCCGAGCTCGAGCAATCTCGGAATCCCGCCCTCCGAGTTCGAGAGGACGAGGTCGTACTCGGACGGATCGGCGTCGTGGTAGTAGTTGAAGCCCGTGTCCATGCCGCCGAACTCCGGCAGGCTCATCGGCACGTCGCCGTCGTAGAAGACGACCGGCACGCCGAAGCGCTCACGCAGTGCGGTGGGGATCCCCGAGAAATGACTCATCGGGACGGTGAAGAAGACGACCGCGTCGACGTCTCGCTCGCGGTCGAGGATCCGCTCGAGGTGCCTGCGCCACCGCGGCGTCACCACGTTCCAGATCACCTTCCGCAGCAGCCTGTCCGCCGTCGTGTCCTCCGGGTGCGACTCTGCCCGCCGCAGATACCTGTCGCCCTTGAGCCGCGCCGCGAGGTGGCGCAGCGCGGCGAAGGTCTCGGCTTCGCGGAAGAGCGGGTTCGGCGCGGTGCGCCACCAGGGCGACTCGACCGCACGGCCACGGTACGGCGTGACGATCAGGTCGATGCCTGCCTCCCCCATCCCCTTCCAGAGCTGCCACCACGCGGGCGTGACGCCGTACCGGAAGGCGAGATCGGAGGTGGAGGCGACCGCGAGGATCTTCGGAGCCTTCACGCCGACATCTTGACGATCGCAGGTGAAGGATCCGTTAGTAGGCCCCGCGCCTGGCCACGACTGCCGGCAGCGTCTTGGCGAGAATCGAGATGTCGAGCCAGATCGACCAGTTCTCGAGATAGTAGAAGTCGAGCCGCACGAGATCGTCGAACGTCAGGTCGATGCGGCCGGACACCTGCCAGAGCCCCGTCATCCCCGGCAGCACGAGGTACCGCTTGCGATGCCAGTCCTCGAGCTGGACGTAATCGCGCAGCGGCAGCGGCCGCGGACCGACGAGCGACATCTCCCCGCGCAGGACGTTCAGGATCTGCGGGATCTCGTCGAGCGAATAGCGGCGCAGGATCCGGCCCACCCTCGTCACGCGCGGGTCGTCCTTGATCTTGAACAGCGGCCCCGATGCCTCGTTCGACGCTTCCAACCCCGCCTGCCGCTCGCCCGCGTCGACGTACATCGAGCGAAACTTGAACATGCCGAACTCGCGCTCCGCGAGCCCGACCCGGCGATCGCGATAGAACACCGGCCCCGGTGAGTCGAGCTTCACCGCGAGCGCGATCACCCCCCATGCCGGCGCGGCGAGGATGATCATCGCGGTGCTGACGACGCTGTCGAACGCGCGCTTCACGGCCCAGTCGAGACCGGCGAACACGGGTGGGCGCAGCTCGAACAGGGGCACGCCCTGTCCCGGGACGTACTCGCCGCGCTGCGTGAGCAGCTCGGCGGTCGTCGGCGCGATCCGGACCTTCACCCCCCAGCGGTGCGCCTGCTCGACGAGATCGAGCAGCTCCTCCTCGCCGAGATCGGCACCGCTGACGATCAGCTCGTCGGGACGCTGGTCGTGGAGGACGCGCGCGAGATCCGATACGGCGCCGAGCACCGGAAGCCCGCGCGAGTCGCCGTCGGACGACAACGCCCCGAGGAACTCGTAGTCGATCCCGCCGCGGCCGAGCCCCAGGGCCCGGCGAAGGCTCGCGACTCGTTCGCCTTCTCCGACCAGCACGGCGCGCCGGCGCACTCCTGCGACGCGCCAGACGTCGCCGGTCACGACCTCGTAGCTCGAGCGCAGGAGCCCGATCACGATCGCGCTCAGCACGAACGCCGTCGCATAGAGGCCGAAGGTCGTGTGCTGGTAGCCGGTTCCCACCGCGAACGCGAGCGTGATCACGGTGACGAGCAGCAGCGACGACACGATGCGCCCCGCTCCCGACCGCTGCTCGCGCGGCGCGTACAGCCCGCCGCGCCAGAACACGAGCACGGTCACGAGCGCGAGGAACGGCAGCCACTTCGCCTCGGCGTTCCATGGGAGCCCCCAGAGGATCGGACGATCGCCGTAGTAGAGCTCTCGGAGGACGAGAGCGAGGTAGAGGGAGCCGGCCAGCCCGCTCAGGTCGATCACGACGAGCGCCGCGATGCTGACGACCCGGCGCACGACGGCCCGCAGCTGCCCCCGCGAGGGCATGATCCGGACCGAGCGGATGTCGCCGCCGAAGGCGGGGGGCTCCGACGGCCCGCCGTCGCCCGAGGTGGTATCGACGCCGACAACAGGCTTTGTCGCCACGAGAGCGGCAATTGTACTCCCGCACCGATCGGCACCCGGCGGCGCAGGCGCTACGCTGACGTCGCGTGCGCAGGCGCAGCGTCATCGGCGGCGGCGATGTCTCGGCTTGAGCGCCTCGACGCCCGTTACCGGGCACATCACGGCCGGCGCAAGGAGTTCGTCTTCGGAGCGGACGAGCGTGCGGGGCTGCTCGCGTCCCTCGTCGGCGGACCAGGCCTGCGCGTCCTCGACCTCGGCTGCCGCACAGGTGCGCTGACACAGCACTACGCCGAGGGGAACGAAGTCGTCGGCGTCGACGTCGACCGGACCGCGCTCGAGCAGGCCGTCGAGCGGCTCGGGATCGATACGGTGTGGGCCGACGTCGAGGAAGCGCTCCCCTTCGACGACGCGTCGTTCGACGTCGTCATCGCGGGAGAGCTGCTGGAGCACCTCGCCGATCCGGCGGCAGCGGTCGCGAATGTCTCGCGCGTGCTGAAGCCCGGCGGCCGCTTCGTCGGCTCGGTGCCGAACGCGTTTCGGCTGAAGAGCCGTCTCCGCTATCTCGCCGGGCGGCATCCCGAGACGGATGCCACGCATCTGCAGCTGTTCACGCCGGCGGCGCTTCGGGCGCTGCTCGTAGGCTTCGAGGACGTCGACGTCAGGTTCGCGGTCGGCCGTTACGTGCGTCTCGGCCGGCGGCTGATGGCCCGCGTGCAGGTGTTCAGCGGGCGGAAGCCGCGCTGAGGACGAGCGGATCGACCGCCGTCCTCCGCCGTCCGAGGACGCCGACGGCGACGCTCAGGGCCGCCCGCCGGACGGGACGGAGCAGGTCGTAGTCGTGGAAGTACGCGTGGACGTACGCGGGCAGCGGCCCGGGCACGGCGCGGGCGAGGGCGCCGAGCGAGTGCGTCGTCGGAAGGACGCCCGGCGCGGGGGTGCCGCCGCGAGAGGTGCAGTCGACGAGCCCGAGCTCCGAGACGGCCGCGCGCACGGCGTCGTCCGTGTACCAGCCGCCGCCGCAGAAGAAGCGCGGCTCGAGTCCGTTCGCCCGCATCCAGGCCGCCTCGGAACGGACCCGCGCCGCGGGGTCGCCGCCGGTCGGCCGCGCATGGGTCGGGCCCGTCCAGTGCGTGTGCAGTCCGAAGGGCGCGCGGGCCGCAGCCCGGCGCGCACGGTCGAGCCAGACCGTCTCGTCCTCGCCGTGCTCCGGATCTGGGGGCCGCATCAGCGCGATCACGTCGAAGCCGCCGGGGCGGCGCCGCTGCAGAGCGTCGAACAGCCGCCACGAGCCGTCGTGGAGCGGCTGCTCGAGGTGGCAGGAGACGATCGCGACAGCCGCGGAAGGCACTATGTGGCGCGTGTGTGGGATTTGCGGACTCTATTCACCGTCACGGCCGCCGCTGCCGGCGCTCGTCGACGCCATGCGCGCGCGCATCCGCCATCGCGGGCCCGACCAGGGCTCGACCGACCCCTTCGGAGCCTGCGTGCTCGGCCACCAGCGGCTGGAGGTGATCGACCCGGAGCTCGGCTACCAGCCGGTCGCGAACGAGACGGGCGACGTGATCGCGGTCTTCAACGGCGAGCTCTACAACTTCCCGGCTCTGCGCGAGGAGCTTGCAGCGAGCGGCCACGACGTGCGCGGCCGCGGCGACACACCGGTGATCCCGCACCTCTACGAGGAGCATGGCCTGCGCTTCGTCGGGCGGCTCGAGGGGATGTTCGCGCTCGCACTCTGGGACGTGCGGCGAGGCCGGCTCGTCCTCGCGCGGGACCGTCTCGGCAAGAAGCCGCTCGTCTGGACGCGCCTCGCCGACGGGACGTTCGCCTTCGCCTCCGAGCTGAAGGCGCTGCACGGGCTGCCGGGAATGTGCTGCGAGCCGGATCTCGCCGCGCTCGACGCGTATCTCGCGCTCCAGTACGTGCCGGGGACTCGCACCGGGCTGCGGGGCGTGCAGCGCCTCGAGCCGGGCTCGCTGCTGGTCGTCGAAGGCGAAGCGCAGACCGCGGAGCGGTACTGGGAGCCGCAGCTCGAGCAGACGCCGCTGGGCGACGAGGTATGGCTCGAACGAGTGCGCGAGGTGGTGACGGCGTCGGTTCGCACGCGCCTCGTCGCGGACGTCCCGCTCGGCGCTCTGCTCTCCGGCGGAATCGACTCGGCGATCGTGGTCGCGCTGATGGCACAGGCCTCCGCCGAGCCGGTACGGACGTTCACGGTCGGCTTCGCGGACGAGCGCTACGACGAGCGTCCGTTCGCGCGTGCAGTCGCGGAGCGCTGGTCCACACGACACGAGGAGGTCGTCCTCGAGCCGGATGCCGCCGCCACGCTGCCGCGCCTCGCCGCCGCCTTCGACGAGCCGCTCGGCGACGAGGCCGCACTGCCGCTCTTCCTCATCTGCGAGGCGGCTCGGCGGGAGGTGACGGTCGCCCTCGTCGGCGACGGCGGCGACGAGTCGTTCGCGGGCTACGAGCGGTACGCGGCGATGGGCATCGCCGAGCGCGTCCCTGCGTCGGCCGCGGCGGCCGGTGCTCGTCTCCTGCATGCGCTGCCTGCAGGGCGCCGGGAGCGGCGATCGCCCGTGTTCCGCGCTGCGCGCCTCCTCGACGCCGCGGCGGTGCCGCGCGCCGAGCGGTACGGGCAGCTGATGCAGGTCTTCACGCTCGGCGGGCGCGCGGAGCTGTGGACCGACGAGGCGAAAGCCGAGATCGGTGCCCTCACCTCGTCGGGATTCCTGCTCGGGCAGCCGCCCGCCGCCGGCATCGCGGGGCTGCAGCTGCTCGACCTCGCGACGTATCTTCCGGGCGATCTTCTGCCCAAGTCGGACATCGCGTCGATGGCGCACTCGCTCGAGCTGCGCTCGCCGCTGCTCGACCGTCGCGTCGTCGAGCTCGGACTCTCGCTCCCCGACACGCTGAAGCAGCACGGCCGCGAGGGGAAGCTCGCGTTGCGTCGGGCGTTCTCCGCGGAGCTGCCGCCGCCCGTGGCGCAGCGTGGGAAGAGCGGATTCGGCGTACCGCTCGCGCGCTGGTTCCGTGGCGAGCTCGCACCGCTCGCCCGCGAGCTGTTGCTCGACGACTCCGCCCGCGACCGCGGCTGGTTCCGTCCCGCCGCAATCGCGCGGCTTCTCGACGAGCACGCCGCCGGCCGGGCCGACCACGGCCACCGGCTGTGGGCCCTCGTCATGCTCGAGCTCTGGCAGCGTACGCACGTGGAAGCGGCCGCAGCCGCCATGCCCGCGGTTACGACGACGTGAGCCGCAGGCGCGCGTACGCACTGCTCGCCGCCGCGTGCGCGCTCCCGCGCCTCGCGATCCTGCTGCACGAGCGGGGTGCGATCACGTCGGCCTTCACGGAGAAGAGCGATCTCTTCGCGCTCACCTTCGTCCGGCATGGAACGTTCGGCTACGTCCCGGGCGAGCCATCCGCCTACACGCAGCCGCTCTACGGCTGGTTCCTGATCCCCGTCTACTGGATCTTCGGCCGCAGCTGGGAGTCGATCGGCGTTGCACAGGTGATCCTCGCGATCGCGACCGCCTGGCTCGTGTACGAGATCGGCCGCCACCTGCTCGGCCGCCGTGCGGGGTTGATCGCCGCCGCGATCGCCACGCTCAACCCGTATCTCGCGTGGCACGACA
>Ga0187780_10000086_pt1 | contig 69739 bp, 60 predicted proteins | sample 1015_Q2_SP10_20__FD_132429 | JGI IMG/M metagenome (GOLD analysis project Ga0187780, IMG submission 132429) | Tropical peat soil microbial communities from peatlands in Department of Meta, Colombia - 1015_Q2_SP10_20_MG | ecosystem: Environmental > Terrestrial > Soil > Wetlands > Peat | place...
GAACTGGCGGAACGCGTCATGAAACTTCGTCCCGAAATTAGAGTCCTCTATATGTCCGGTTACACCGATCAAGCTGTCACCCAACACGGCATCCTTGGCCAGGATGCGGCACTTTTGCAAAAGCCGTTCACCTTGGCAGCGCTCGCCTCGAAGTTACGAGAAATTCTCGCTCCTCAGCCCGTGAATTAGAACTCGATTGTGTTGCTCCGGCTGTCGCCGCAGCTTCCTTTTTTTGCTCCTGATCGGCACACCTGCACCGCTGGGACGCGCGAAGCGATGCGATGATTGCGCGTCGTCTAGCCCTTCAACACCTATACTCCGCCCACAAGTGTCGAGCTCTTAGTGGGTTGTGGCTCTACCGTCCCGGCACCCGCTCCGCTCTCCATCTGGCCACGCGCGTGCCATTCCTTGAGCCGTTGGCATGATGAGTTTTCGGGCAGCCAACAAAGGATGAACCAAAAAGGGGGGAACGTTCATGGACGTTGTTGCAATTCCAAGTCGGCAGACCTTTCAGACGGAACTAACCGAGGGGTGCATCGCGGAGCGTCGGCTTTGGCTCGCGGTGGTTACGCTGGCCGTAGAAGACTGGCGCTCGGGCACTCTTCGCGCCCGTCGCGAAGCGCAGAAGTTTATCTTCGACGACTACGCCGACTTCGAGAGCGTTTGCTCAAGGGCTGGTCTCGATCCTGAAAGTTTGCGGAGCAAGCTCTCGAAAATTGGGCGCAAGGTCGAGTTGACGGGTCCTTGGAGCCATCCGATCGCGGCATGAACGCTGGCGATGCGCTCGCCGAATCGTAGCCGGCAATCGTTGTGGCGGCGCCTAAATGAGTTTGTCAAACGCGCAGCACTCTCCAACATACGCGTCATGAGACGCTAAGATATGTCGTAGAATCACTTCGCGCTTTCTTCTGCGTGCGCGATGACCCTCTCGTCAAACGAAGCCTCCTGCCCTGAAAAGCGCTTACTTGCCTACTGCTCGCGAACTCAGGTGAATCCAGCGATCGCGAAGGAGATACGGGAACTTGTCCGCGGTCCGATCGACTGGGATTTCCTGCTGCTGCAGGCCGCTGAACATTCGGTCACGCCGCAGATTTCTCGCCAGCTATCTTCCGTTGCGGCAGAGATCGTTGAACCTGCTCACCTCCAGCGACTGACCGAACTCACGCGAGTCAATACGATGCGCGCCCTTTCGCTCACGGCCGAACTCGTGAAACTAATGGCTGAGTTTCGGTCCCGAGGAATTCCGGCAGTTCCCTACAAAGGCCCCGTTCTCGCAGCGCAGGTTTACGGTGACCTGGCGCTGCGCGAATTTGAAGATCTCGACATCGTCGTTCGCCAGCGTGACGTCGCGAAAGCGAACGACGCCATGGTTTCGCTGGGCTACCATCCAAAGACCTCTGGCCTGTTCTCGGGCAAAGCAGAATCAATCGTGCCGGCTGAGTACATGTACATCCACGGAGATGAGGCACGGCGCATCCTGGTTGAAATTCACAGCGAGCGGACGATGCGCCATTTTCCGCTGCCGCTTGATCTCGACGACCTTATGGGCCGCCTGGTACCTGTTGCCGTCGGCGGCCACGAATTGCTCACGTTCGCGCCCGAGGACATGTTCGTGTTGCTTTGCGTTCATGGCTCGAAACACTTCTGGAAACGGTTGTCGTGGATCGCAGATATCGCGGCATTTGTGGAGGCCCATCGGGACCTCCAGTGGAATAAGATCTTCCGGCTCGCGCAAGTTCTCCGGGCAAACCGAATGGTCGCGATCAGTCTTGCGCTGGCGCTTCGGCTCTTCGATGTGCCGCTGCCTCGCGACGTACTCGAAAGCGTGCGGTCAGACGCCATGGCTAACTCGATCGCGGCGCAGAGCGAGAATAACCTCTTGTCACGGCAGCCTGTCGAATTCGGAGCTCTGGCCCTTTTCCGTCTTCGCCGTCAGATGCTGGACAGTTTCTTTCGAGGCTGGCGGTACTCAATTCGCCTCGCGACATTGCCTTCTGAAGACGACGCTGACGCCATGCGGCTCCCTTCACTGCTTAAGCCGCTCTACCCGGCTCTGCGTCCGTTTCGTTTGTTACGCAAGTATGGATTCGCGAGCGCGCCGGTGTCGCAAGAATCGTTCGCCGGTAAGAAGGCATCGAACTGAACGGGCGCTTTCGTTTGACGCAATCGGACAAAGGAGGCGATAGTAACCGCACCGTAACACAGGAACTTTCACGCTCGGAGCGTTCGTAGAGTAAAATCGACTTGGAACGTTCAAGGAGGACCGATGAGCCTTACAGTGAAGCCGAATAGCGTTGGCGGCGATTCCAGCCAAACCGAGAATCCTCTCAAGGCACTCAACCGCTTCGGACAGTCCGTCTGGCTCGATTACATTCGTCGCGATTTGATGTCCAGCGGCGAACTTGCGCGCCTGATCGACGAAGACGGTCTGCGCGGCATGACCTCCAATCCTGCAATTTTTGAAAAGGCAATTGCCGGCAGTGCGGATTACACGCAGGCTCTCAAGGATCTCGCAAAGCGCAACGATCTAGATGCCATCGGAATCTACGAGCAACTCGCCATCCGCGACATCCAGGATGCAGCCGATGCGCTCCGGCGCGTTTACGACCGAACGAAGCGCCGCGACGGCTACGTGAGCCTCGAAGTTTCGCCATACCTCGCGCACAAGACTCGCGAAACCATCGATGAAGCGGTCCGCCTCTGGAAGGCGGTCGGGCGCGAGAACGTTATGATCAAAGTCCCGGGCACGCCTGAAGGAATCCCGGCGATCCGCGAGCTGATTGGACGCGGCATCAACATCAACGTCACGCTGCTCTTTGCCCAGGAGGTCTACGAGACTGTCGCGGACGCTTTCATCGCGGGCGTCGAGACGCTCGCTAAGAACGGCGGTGATTTGAGCCGCATCGCGAGCGTGGCAAGCTTCTTTGTCAGCCGCATCGACACGCTGATCGATAGCAAGCTCGCGGATTCGATCAAGAATCCTCCCACGGGCTTCGACTCGGCCTTGGCTGCCAGTCTGCAGGGGAAAATCGCCATAGCAAATGCGAAGCTTACATATCAGAGATACAAAGAGATTTTCGGCACTCCACGCTGGCAAGCGCTGGCATCGCGTGGCGCGACCACGCAGCGAGTCCTCTGGGCCAGCACCGGCACGAAGAACAAAGCGTACAGCGACGTTCTCTACGTCGACGAGCTGATCGGTCCTGATACCGTCAACACAATTCCGCCAGCCACCTTAGACGCCTACCGTGATCACGGCCGCCCGCGCGCGAGTCTCGAAGCAGACGTCGACGCGGCCCGCAAGGAGATGTCCAACTTGGCTCGCGTCGGCGTTTCCATGAAGGCCGTCACGGATAAACTCACCGAAGACGGTGTCAAGCTTTTCGCCGATGCGTTCGATCAGCTTCTCGCCGCCGTCGACAAACAGGCGAAAGCTGTAGCGAGCTCTCCCGCGTCGCGATGAACCCACCGCCCGCGCACTTCGAGCGGGCCAAACGCATGCGCACAGAAGGATGACGCTAATGGCCTCGCCCGACGCGCACAAGCTTTCGCAGGACGGTCAAGGTACTCCCGCCGGCCCGTGCACGATGGTGATTTTTGGAGCGGCTGGCGACCTCGCCAAGCGGATGTTGATCCCTGCGATCTATAACCTCGCCAAGTCGAAATTATTGCCGGAACAGTTTGCAATTGTGGGCGTATCGATCGAGCCCTATTCGACCGAAGAATTTCGCACGCGAGCCACGCAAAACATCGGAGAGTTTTCCAAGATTCCGGTCGATCCTAAATCATGGCAGTGGTTCGTTGACCGCATGTATTACGTCTCCGGCGACTTCCGCGACTCCAATCTTTACGCCAGGCTGAAAGATACTCTGGAAGAGACCGCCAAGCTCAACGACACACAAGGAAACTGCCTGTTTTACCTGGCAACGAGTCCGGAATTCTTTCCCATTGTCATTCAACAACTCGGCGCAGCCGGATTGACGAGGGAAGATGCACACACATGGCGGCGCGTCGTCATCGAGAAACCGTTCGGCCACGATCTTCCTACAGCAATTGAACTCAATCACGCCGTAGGGCAGGTACTGAGCGAGAAGCAGATCTACAGGATCGATCATTATCTGGGGAAAGAGACTGTCCAGAATCTTCTCGCATTCCGCTTCGCGAACGGAATTTTTGAGCCGGTGTGGAATCGGCGTTATGTCGATCATGTTCAAGTCACCGTCGCCGAGGAGCTCGGTGTTGAATTGCGCGGCGGATATTACGAGACGGCCGGCGCTCTGCGCGATATGGTCCCTAATCACATATTCCAGCTAATTACGCTAACCGCGATGGAGCCGCCGATCTCGTTCGACGCCGATGCCGTGCACGACGAACAGACCAAGGTCCTTCGCGCGATTCAGCCGTTCAGCCCGGAGCGCGTGTTGGATCACGCCGTTCGCGGGCAATACGGCGAGGGAATTAGCGGAGGCAAGCACGTTCCCGCCTACCGCGCCGAGCCTCGCGTCGATCCGGAATCGCAGACTCCCACTTACGTCGCGATGGCGCTGCAAATCGACAGCTGGCGCTGGGCGGGCGTGCCGTTCTATCTTCGCACGGGCAAGCGCATGACGAAGCGCGTCACGCAGATCGTGATTCGCTTTCGGCGCCCACCCCTCGTCCTTTTCCGGAAGACGTCCGTCGACAAAGTCACGCCCAACGAGCTGGTCATCAATATTCAACCCGACGAAGGCATCTCGCTGAATTTCGAGGCCAAGATTCCCGGCCCGGTGGTCCGCCTCGGGGCTGTCAACATGGACTTTCAGTATTCCGACTATTTTGGAACAACGCCCGCTACGGGCTACGAGACTCTGATCTACGACTGCATGATGGGAGATCCCACGCTCTTTCAGCGGGCGGACATGGTCGAGGCAGGATGGACCGTAGTTCAGCCGGTCCTCGATGTCTGGAAGGCGCTTCCGCCGCGCGATTTTCCCAATTACGCAGCCGGGAGCTGGGGGCCGGCTCAGGCGGATGAACTGCTCCATCGTGACGGCCGCGAATGGCGAGACCCAACACGCCACAATGGCTTGCAGCACGTCTCGGCTCCAGTCCCGGCTCAAGCGGCGCCGACCGCCAAATCCTGACGTTCTGTTTTCTTGCAGCGCACTCTTCAGGCCTCCCGGCGTTATACCAAAGATTCTTTTGGCCCTGTCGCTCGGCCGCTGTTTGCTATAATCCGGCACGCCCTGTTTGAGGGCTTGGAGCGAGTACCGGCCGAGACATGGACTTTGACCACCTCGTCACTTTCGTAGAGATCGCCAAGCAAGGTAGCTTTTCGCGCGCGGGCCAGAAACTTTATCGATCGCAACCGGCCGTCAGCGCACAGATTCGCCAGCTCGAGCAGGAGTACGGCCAGAAACTTTTCGATCGGGTCGGGAAGTCTGTGCGGCTGACCGTTGCCGGCGAGACGCTGCTCGAATACGCAGGCAAGCTGCTGACGCTGCGCAACGAATCCTTGCGCGCGGTCGCCGATCAATCCAGCACGCCGCACGGAACGCTGGCCATCGGCGCGAACGAAGCTACCTGCCTCTACGTTTTGCCGGACATTTTTGCCGAATATAACCGCCGGTTTCCGGGCGTCCAGATTAGCATCTATCGGAATTTCAGCCACAAAGTACTCGAGAAAGTCGAGGACGGCACGGTTGACGTCGGAATTGTCACGCTGCCGGTGAAATCGCCGAGTCTGAAGGTGTACTCGATCTTCCGGGACCGCCTAATGCTGATGGTCAGCCCGTCGAGTCCTCTTGCGTCCATGAAGAGTGTGCGCACCAGTGATGTGGCCGAGCAGCCCCTAATCTTCCCGAAGATGGGATTCACGCGTCAGGTGCTCGACAAACAGTTCCGTCCCTTCCGCTCGCGTCTCCACGTGACCATGGAGTTGGCGAGCGTCGGAATGATCAAGCGCTTTGTCGTCGCCGGTCTCGGAGTTTCGGTGATTAGTGAGAGCTTCGCGCAGGACGAGGTTCGCGCGGGCCAGGCCAAGCTGATCCCGATCTCCGATATGGAAGTCTGGCGAGAACTTGGAATCGTCTACCGGCGCGACCGTACGCTGCCGCGTTCAGCCTCCGCCTTTGTCGCACTCGTGCGCCACGGAGTTGGCGCCGCCAGCGAGCACGGGGATGTAAGCCGCGCCGCACATCGATAGTCGTCTGCTCTGCGGCTTAACCTACCGAGGGTCGAATCGCTACGATTCGAGTTACTGCTTCACGCGCTTCGCGACCAGTTCTTCTTTCCCGAAGCCGCCAACATCGCGCGTGAAGTGAATTTCGTCGCCTGAGACCTTGCCGGTGTAAGTGATCGTGAGCTGCTGCCCTTGGTAGTTAAGGTTCTCGACGAACGAAATGTCGTCGCCCTTTACCGAGCCGTTCTGTATATCGGACGTTCCGTTGTCGGATTTCGCCGTCCCGGTCAACTTCTCTCCGTCCACCTTGAACGTGTAGACGTAGTGCTGCTCGCCCACCTGCGTGTTGAATGTCGCGGCCCATTGCCCGCTGATGTCCGCGGCGAAAACCGGCGCCGCAAGGGTCGAAAGCAGAATGGCAACGGCAAACAAGGCCCCCAGTCTGATCAGTCTCATCGGATAGACCTCCTTTGAACAAGCGGAGTCACGGCGGTGCGAGAGCCCGTGATTTCCGGTCCGAACAGAATCGAACCGTTACGCTAGTCCTCGAAACTTCCCGTGACGCCTTGGAATCCGCGCCGCGCCTGCTTGAACAGCCACTTGAGCACGCGCGTCGTGCTATAGCAATAGGCGATGTTGTATCCGAGAGTCGAGAAGCAGTGCGGTTCGCACCCCTTCTTCATTTCGAGCAGTTGTTTCGTGTCGAACTTGTGGTCGCCGACCGTGCCCCAGTCATATTTCGTGTTGTACATCGGGAAGCACGGCGCCAGCGTGCCGTTCGTGCGGATGATCAGCCAATTCTGACCTGCTCGGCAGCCCCAATGTTCGCCCACTCCGCGCATGAACCCTTTCATGTTTTGCAATCGCGCGACGGAATCCACCATCTTCCATCCCCGGCGCTGCTTTTCGCAGAGCCAGTCAAGCAAATCGTCGACGACCGGGAAATCTTCCGGGTAAATGTATGTCGGATTGTTATCGCGGAAGTGCTTGAAGTCTTTCTGCTCCATCATCGGCGCTTCATTGATATGGAACGTGATCGCGATGCCGTTGTCGTGCGCAATCTCCGCGAGTTGCTTCACATCTTCAATGTTGTTGCGGCAAATATTGGTGTTGAAAAACATGGTGTAGCCATATCGGTACTGCCGCTTCACCAGGTATTCGAAGTATGACTTCACGTGCTCGAAAGCTTTCGGCAGCCCCGGCTTCTCGTTGATGCAGTCGCAGGCAAAATTGATCGTCGCGATGCCCGCATCGGCGAGCCGATCCGTCACCTCAGGCCTCAGCAGGCGGCCATTCGTCGCCAGATAGACCCAGAAGCCCTTTTTCGCGGCGTAATGAACCACCTTATGGACGAAATCCGGGCGCAGCAGCGGCTCGCCACCTGTTGGCGCAAGTACGCGGCACGGCGTATCGTGGAGCCAGTCGATCGCGCGGCGGGCGGTGTCCTCGCTCATGCCCTTCACGCGGTTGTCATAAGACCAGCAATAGTGGCAATCCAGGTTGCACTTCCAGTCGGTAAACAGATACGCGATGATCGGCTGGAAATCCCCTGGCAGGAGGCGGGATTTGAAGTAGGGGAACATCCAGCCCTTCATGTTGTCCCAGATGCGCGACGCGGGCCAGTCCCTCTTTCCATTTCTCAGCGTGCTTTCGTGGGCTTCGATGTCGGCCGCGTCCAACTCGTGGAGAAGCTCTGGATGCTGCGGAAATATGGGAGCGGGGAGAGAAAGCTCCTCCTTGCGCTCCTTCGCCGGAATCAGATGGACGGGAAGATCGGGGTCTTCCTGGAGCAGTTTGTGCAGCGGCACGTCGATTCGGAAAGGCTGAACCGGGATCGTGGGTAGATTTGGCTGGGACAGCTGCGGACTTTGGGACATGAAGCCTCCGAAGTAGGATGCCGAATCCGCCCCGTGCGATTCGGGTCGAAGGTACTATTTCCCGAATAAGGCTAACAAATGTTCCAGCCTAATTTCCAGAGCCTAGCTCGACTAGCCAGGTCAGCGTATCGTCTTGATATGCGGAAAGTACTGGAACTATGTCGGCTTCCGCAACAGCTCGTACAACTCGTTCGCTCCGGCGAACTCTTGTTCGAGATCTTTGCTAGCGAGGTGTGTCCGAAGGTAATCGACGGCCTGCGCCAGTCGATCGAGCGCGCGAGACACGTTGTCCGTGTTCGTCAGCAGGATATCGCGCCAAACACGATACGGGCTTCCTGCCAGCCGCAGGGTATCCTGAAGCCCCGTTCCCGCGAGCGAGAGCGGCAAGCCCGTCTCGTCTGTTTCATCCTGAACGACGCGGGCAAGCGCCACGGCCACGAGCTGCGGCAGATGCGAGACGATTCCGACAGCCCAATCGTGCGTATCCGGATCGCACCAGATGGGCCGCGCCCCAATCGCACGAACGATTTCGACAAACTGCCTCGCGCGCGGATCGGCGGTCGCTTCCGTTCCCATCAGCACATACGGCGCGCCGCGAAAGAGGTTTGCGTCGGCGTGGTCGATGCCCGATTGTTCTTTGCCGGCCATCGGATGACCGCCGAGAAATTGCGCATCGCCGCGAAAATGCTCGCGCGCAACGCGACATATTGTCGACTTGGTGCTGCCTGCGTCGGTAACGAGCGCGCTGGGCTCGGCGTGCTGCGCGATCGTGCCGAGCGCTTCGATCGTCGCTCCGATTGGGACCGCGACGTAGATGAGATCCGCACCGCGAAGGGCGGATTCCAGGTCGGGCGCCGCTTCATCGACTGCGCCGCGCGCGGCGGCACGGGCTGCCGAACTCGATCGGCTGAAACCAACCAGCGAGATTTCAGGAAAATGTCTTCGCAGCGCCAGTGCGAACGACCCACCGATCAGACCGGTACCGATAATGGCGACTCGGCGGAAGGCAATTGTGTTCGCCATCGCTTAGACGTGAGCCGTCAGTGAGATGAGTGCGGCAATGCAGTTGTGGGCTGCGGCGCCATCACTTCCGGCCCCGCCCAGCGGCTGTCGATTCCGGCTTCAGCCACGCCATCTGCGCGCGCAGCTCCTTGCCCACGTTTTCAATCGGGTGATTCTTGTCGCGCTCGAGGAGCTTCGCATATTGCGGCCGTCCCGCCTGATTCTCGAGCACCCATTCCTTCGCGAACTGACCGGTCTGGATCTCGTCCAGGATCTTCTTCATTTCCTGGCGGACGTGATCGTCAATCACGCGATTTCCTCGCGTCAGATCTCCGTACTTTGCCGTCTCGCTGACGAACTTGTGCATCTCCGCGATTCCGCCCTCGTAAATGAGATCAACGATCAGCTTGAGTTCGTGCAGGCACTCGAAGTATGCCGACTCGGGTTGATATCCCGCTGCGACCAGCGTCTCCCAGCCGGCCTGAATCAGCGCCCGAGCACCACCGCACAGCACCGCTTGCTCGCCGAAAAGATCGGTTTCAGTTTCTTCCGCGAAAGTCGTTTGAATCACGCCGGGCCGCGTGCCGCCGATCGCATGAGCATAAGCGAGCGTCCGGTCGAACGCGTGTCCCGAGGAGTCCTGATGCACGGCGAGCAAGCAGGGAACGCCGCGGCCCGCCTCGTATTGTCGCCGCACTAGATTTCCCGGCCCCTTCGGCGCGACCATGGTTACGTCGATATCCTTCGGCGGCGCGATTTGGCCGTAGTGGATGTTGAATCCGTGCGAAAACAACAGCATTGTGCCCGCCTTGAGATTCGGCGCGACTTCATTGACGTAGATCGCAGGCTGCGCCATGTCCGGGGCCAGCATCACGATCACGTCCGCGCCCTCGGAAGCCTCCGACGGAGCGACCAGCTTCCAGCCGTCCTGCTCCGCTTGCGCCCACGATGCGCCGCCGCGCCGCAGACCGACCACTACGTCGAGCTTGCCGTCCCGCAGGTTGAGCGCATGCGCGCGCCCCTGGCTGCCATAGCCGATCACCGCAATGCGCTTTCCTTCGAGTGCTCTTGGATTCGCATCTTTTTCCCAAAACATTTTCGCCATCTTTGTTCTCCTTAAGATTGCACCGAATTCTTGAAACCACTAGGTGAGGCTCGTAACTGCGCCCTCCGACGCCGACGACACCAGCTTCGCGTACTTTGCCATCACGCCGCTCTTGTAACGCGACCCACGCGGCTTCCACTGTGCGCGGCGCTCGTCGAGGTTGCCTTCCACGTCGAGCCTCCTCGCTCGTACATCGAGTGTGATCTTGTCGCCGTCGCGAATAAGCGCGATCGGCCCGCCATTCGCAGCTTCAGGAGCGATATGGCCAACCATTAGTCCATGCGTTGCGCCGCTGAATCGGCCATCCGTGATCAGCGCGATCGATTCGCCCAGGCCCTGGCCGACGAGCGCGCCCGTCACCGCAAGCATCTCGCGCATCCCCGGCCCCCCCTTGGGTCCCTCGTAGCGAATTACGACCACATCGCCCGGCTTGATCTCACGCCGCTGGACGGCCTCGAAGCAGGATTCTTCCGAATCGAACACGCGCGCCGGGCCGCTGTGAAACACGCGCTCGTGTCCGGCAAGCTTCACGACGCAGCCTTCGGGTGCCAACGAACCGCGCAGAATTGCTAGGCCGCCATCTTTCTTGATCGGCTTCGAAAGCGGCCGGATCACTTCCTGATTCGCCGTCTCGCGCGCCTCGCGAATTTCTTCGAAAAGATTTCTGCCCGATGCAGTGATGCTGTCTTCGAGCAGGCCGGCTTCCTGGAGTCGTTTTCCGAGCAGTCTCATGCCCCCTGCCGCGAACATGTCCGGCGCGGTGAAGCGCCCGCCCGGTTTCAGATCGGCAAGTATCGGAGTTTTCACGGAGATTTTGTCGAATTCGTCGATCGTGAGTGGCACGCCCGCGTCCCGCGCGATGGCGAGCAGGTGCAGGACGGCGTTCGTCGACCCGCCCGTGGCCGCTACCGATGCGATCGCGTTACGAAGCGAAGCCGGCGTGAGGAGCTGTCCCGGCCGGATGTCGCGCTTGAAAAGCTCCATCACCGTCTTGCCGCAATTGACCGCGGTCCGCGCCTTGTCCGGATGAACCGCAGGAATTTCGTTCGCACCCATCGGCGAAATTCCAAGAAACGTGATCGCGGTCGCCATCGTGTTCGCGGTGAATTGTCCGCCGCACGCTCCCGCTCCCGGACACGCAACGTTCTCGAGCTCGCAGACATCCTTCTCGCTCATCTTTCCCGTAGCAAACGCTCCAGGCGCTTCGAACACGTCTTGAATCGTCACGTCGTGACCGTGGTAGTGGCCGGGCATGATCGATCCGCCGTAAAGCGAAAGGGAAGGGAGATTGAGACGCGCCAGTGCCATCACCGTGCCGGGAATGGTCTTGTCGCATCCGCAGATCGCGACGACCGCGTCAAACGCATGGGAGCGCACGAAAAGCTCGATGGAATCCGCGATCACTTCACGCGAAACGAGAGAGCCCTTCATCCCCTCGGTGCCCATCGTGATTCCATCGGAAATCACGATCGTATTGCACTCGATCGGAGTCCCGCCCGCCGCGCGAATTCCTTCTCTCACTTTCTCCGCAATGCCGCGCAGGTGCGAATTGCACGGGGTCACGTCCGACCAGGTATTGGCGATGGCAACCAACGGCTTCGCCAAATCGGCGTCTGTCAGTCCTGTGGCTTTGAGCATCGCGCGTGCCGGCGCCCGCGCAATGCCCTTCTTGATTGCATCACTCTGCATCTCTCGCCTCTTGTCATCCCGAACCCAGCCCCGGCAGTTTTGGCCGGGGATGGCGGTGAGGGATCTGCTTGCGAATTTCGGCGGCTTCCCAGCTCGCCCAACAAAAAAGCCCCGCTACCTGTCTCCAGGTGCGGGGCGCATACGCCTAAGCGTGGCTTAGGAGGGCGGCCCCCACCCGATCGCTACGTATACGATTGCGTGAATCGGTCGCGTCATAGAGTAACTTCTCATCTTCAAATCGACAATCGGTTTCCGCCGCGCGCTCGCGCCATTTCATCGCGAGCCATCCTGCCGACAGCCTTATTTGGCCGCAAACGATGCAATAAGTCAAATTTCCAGTTTTGGCGATCGGCATAAACGGCGCTTATGTGCGTCGGCGGCTGAGTAACCGCTTGACGCTCCCCAACACGTCTTGTATATTGACGTTTCGGTCCCGTATCATGTGGAATCGAAAGGCAATAGAAGAGAGCGCCGTGCGTACCTATTATCAAAGCTTCGCCTTTACGTACCGCTTCTCCTTTGCGGAGGAGCGGGCCGGCGAAACGCGCGCGGGCAGAACTAGCAACTAAAAGCCGCACAAAGTTTCGATCACCGGGCCGCGACCTCCCAAAGAGGACGCGGCTTTTTTGTTGTCTGGGGACATAATGGAGCGCGGAGGCACAACCGGATCATGAAAATCGACGACTGGCGCCGCAAAATCGACGCAATCGACACAGCCATGCTTCACCTCCTCAACCTCCGCGCGGAGCTTTCGCTTGAAGTCGGACGAATGAAATGCGAGTCGGGCGTCCCGCTTCGCGCGCCGGAGCGCGAGCAGGAAATTCTCGCCCGCATGCAGCAGACTAACCCCGGCCCGCTCGACGCCGAGACGATCGGCAAAATCTATCAATTGATTCTCGACGAATCAATTCGCACGCAGACTCGCTTCGGCTACGACGTTGCTCCCGAAAAGAAAACAAGCGGCAAAGGAAAGAAGCGAAAGGCAGCAAGACGATGAAAGTCGAAAAAAACGCGCGCGTGGCATTTCAAGGTGAGCGCGGCGCCTTCAGCGAAGAGGCGGCCGTGCAGCTTTTGGGCGAAGAGATTTCGCTCGTGCCGCGTCCGACGTTCGAGGCAGCCTTCAGCGCGATTCGCGATGGCCTCGCGGACTACATCCTCGCACCGATCGAGAACAGTCTCGCGGGATCCGTCCACCGCTCTTTCGATCTTCTTGTGGATAGCGATCTCAATATCTTGGCCGAAGTCGTGATTCCGATTGTGCACAATCTGATCGCCGCGCCCGGCGCTAAATTTGACGACATTAGCGTCGTCGAATCGCATCCTGTGGCACTCGCGCAGTGCGAGCGATTTTTCAGCGCGCATCCGCGCTTCAAAAGAATCGCCACCGAAGATACCGCGGGCAGCGTTCGGGAAGTGGTCCGTTCGGGTGATCGCTCGCGGGCCGCAATTGCCGGTTGCCGTGCCGCTGAAATCTACGGCGGCGTTATCTTGCAGGAGCATCTGGAGGACAACCGCGAGAACTACACTCGGTTCTTGCTTCTCTCGGAATCCGCAGTCGTGCCGGAAGATGCGGACAAGCTTTCACTCGTTTTCCAGCTCGATCATCGTCCGGGCGCGCTCTATCACGCTCTCGAGCCTTTCGCGCGCAGGAATCTGAATCTGCTGAAGATTGAGAGCCGTCCGGTCCACGGCAGCCCCTGGCAGTACCGCTTCTATTTGGATTTGCAGGCGTCGCGGCGTGACCCGGAAGTCGCGACGGCGCTTCGCGAATTGGAAGGTCTGGTTGTCAATCTGCGGATTCTGGGATCGTATGTTGCCGCGCAGCAATCGGTCAGTGCGAAAACATAAGACGGCGAGGACTCGAAAATGATTTTCAACATGTTGGGCGAGGCAACAGAAGAACAAATCAAGCACATCGTGGACCGCATCAAAGAATGCGGCTACGAAGCCCATCTGATTCGCGGCAAAGAGCGAACCGTGATCGGAGTCGTGGGGAACAGCAGAACGAGCCGCGAGGAACTCCTGGCTCTCAGCTCCGCGCCCGGCGTGGAAGAAATCGTGCGAATTTCTCATCCGTATAAACTCGCCGCTCGAAGCGTGCGCCCCGAAGGTACGGTGATCGATCTCGGGAAAGGTGTATCGATCGGTGGCAAGGAAGTCGTCGTCGCCGCCGGGCCGTGCGCCGTAGAATCCTCCGAGCAGATTCACGATATCGCCGCAAAGGTGGCGCAATCCGGCGCGAAACTCCTTCGCGGCGGCGCGTTCAAGCCGCGTTCTTCTCCGTACAGCTTTCAGGGAATGGGCCACGAAGGTCTCGAACTTCTTCGCGACGCCGCAGACAAGAACGGCCTGCTGGTTGTCAGCGAGGTCATGGACCCTTCGCAAATCGAAATCATGCTGCCGTACGTCGACATGCTGCAGGTCGGCGCGCGCAACATGCAGAATTATCACTTGCTGCGCGGCCTCGGCGAAGTCGATAAGCCTGTGCTGCTCAAGCGCGGCATGTCCGGAACCATTGAGGAATTGCTGCTCAGCGCCGAATACATCATGGCCGGCGGCAATTACAAAGTGATCCTGTGCGAGCGCGGTATCCGCACATTCGAGACGGCGCTGCGCAACACGATGGACATCGCTGCAATCCCGGTCCTAAAAAGCCTCTCGCATCTACCGGTCGTCGCCGATCCTTCGCATGGCACGGGGAAGCGCGATAAAGTCGCGCCGATGGCCCGCGCAGCGGTGGCGGCAGGCGCAGACGGGTTGCTGATCGAAGTGCATCCCGATCCCGAACGCGCGATGTCTGATGGAGTGCAGTCGCTCTATCCCGATCAATTCGCTCAACTGATGAATGAAGTTCGTGCGGTCGCGGCCGCCGTCGGGCGCTATGTTGCCGAACCGTTGGCATCGACGCGCACCGAAGCTACTTCAGCGGCTCGGTAGCTCGAAGCCGTACCTGCGGAAGACCGCGGCTGCCTCCGAGCTTGAAAGAAACCCGACGAATCGCTTTGCGGCCTCGGAGTCTTTCGAACCCTTGATGACCGCGACCGGATAAACCACCGGGGCATGCGAATTCGGCGGAGCCTTCGCGGCCACTTTCACCTTCGAGCTCGATTCCGCGTCCGTGGCGTAGACGATGCCCGCGTCTACATTTCCCGTCTCCACGTAGGTCAGCACCTGACGTACGTCTTTTGCGAGCACAGCCTTGGAATTCACGGCGTCGTAGATTCCAAGCTTTGCGAGCACTTCCTTCGCGTACTCTCCGGCAGGCACCGCTGCGGGTTCGCCGAGAGCGATTTTTTTCACGCTCGGACGGGTCAAGTCTTGAAATGAGGATATGCCAAGAGCCGAATCCTTCGGGACGATCAAGACGATCTCGTTCCGCAACAAATCCTTGCGCGTGGCTTCAAGCAACAGCCCCTTCACTTCGAGCGCGTCCATCTGCTTCGGCGCAGCCGAGAGAAATACGTCGACCGGTGCCCCTTGCTCGATCTGAAGTTGCAGCGTGCCCGATGCTCCATAGTTCACCAGAACTGAGGTCCCTGGATTTTCGGCGACGTAGATCTGCTTTGCTTCATCGAGCGCATCCTTCACGCTGATCGCCGCGGAGACGATGATTTCCTTCTGTTGGGGCTCTGCGGACGAAGTGCCCGAAGCGGCCAGGCTCGCCGCAAGAATCGCCGTTACGAAAGCGGTTAGTCGGAATCGCAAACGCCTCACTCGCACTCTCTACCAGAGAAACTTAAACGCAAACTGGACCTGTCTCGCGGAAGTCGATGTACTTGTAATGGCACCTGCCGCTGGATTTGGCACAGGGGTTGTACCCTTCAAGGTCGCGATGATCAATGTGGGCGTGTTGAAGTTCGCACGATTGAGCAGGTTGAACATTTCGGCACGGAACTGCAGCCGCAGGCGCTCGCGGATCGTCGTGTCTTTGAGGATGGAGAAATCCCAGGTTGCAAGGCCGGGGCCGGGCAGCGTGTCGCGCCGAAGATTGCCATAGAATCCGGTATTGTTCGGCGGGGCAATGAACGCATTGGGATCAAACCATTCTTGCGGCGTTCCAAGGATGACCGGGCCGCTGAACGACGGGTTTACAAACGGTCGGACAGGATTGCGGTTGTCTTTGTTATTCGACGGGTTGTAGCTGAGCTGCGGCGTGAACGGGAACCCGTCTTGCAGCGTGACAATGCTCGTGAGAGACCACCCGCTGGCGAGCCCGCCGCGCCAGCCGTCGAGATTGCTTCCGAACGCTTTCCCGTGACCGAAAGGCAGTTCGTACAGCGCGTTGATCGAGGCTGCGTTGGTCACGTCGTACGTCGCCCGCCCCCAATCGGCGCGGACGTCGAGCGGATTGGCCACGAGCCCCGGGGCATTCTGTGCCAGCGTGCCGTTCATCGAGTCTCCATCGTCCAGCGCTCTCGACCACGTGTAGACGCCTCGAATCGAAACATCGTGGCTGAAGCGATGGTTGAAATCGACCTGCAGCGCGTTGTACGAGCTCGTTCCGAGCGAAAACCACGTCCAAGTATTTGCGAGCGTAGCCGATGGATTGGCCAGAGGCGAATTTGCCGCAATGAAGAAGCTGCCTGCGGGCACGGGAGTTCCCGAAAGAGATCCGAAGCCGGCCGGGTAAGTGGCCGGGCAGGGCGCAGCAGGACAAATTGTCGGAACGGGCTCGTTCGCATCGAGCCCGAGAATTTCGTGGTAGCCGTGCGCGCCTACGTATCCCACTGTCACCGCGGTATTCTGCGAGATCTCGCGCTGCACCCGTAGCGAATACGAAATCAACGTTGGAGTATCTAGATTCGGCTGAACGCCGCCTGGAATCAGCTTGGCGGCCGCCGGAATGGGAGAAATCGGCTCAGGAAGATTCGCGAGCACAAAATTCGAGATGCTGTACACAGGATTAGTCGGCGCATTCTGATCGAGGCGATATCCGAGTGCGTCCTGCAGATCGTTGTACATGCCAAAGCTGGCCCGCAAGACGGTCTTCGACCCGAATGGACTCCATGCGACGCCTACTCGCGGTTGCGGCAGCAGCGTCGCGTTATTGGTGCTGAATACGGAATTCCCAACGTGGGGCGTCGTATTGATCACGCCATCGGTGAAGAAATAGTTCGCAGTGCGGCCATGCGCTTCGTTCCATCCGGTCGAGAATTCGTCACGAAAACCGAGCGAAACCGTAAGCCGAGGCGTAATGCGAATCACGTCCTCGACGTACCACGCGCCGAAAAGCGATCGCCAGTTCATTTCCGTCGGTGCGGGATCGTAGAGAAGCGTGACGTTCGAGCTGGCGCCGCCTCCGCCGAGAAGCGCTGGAACGCTCGGAAAAGAGATTTGGCCGAACTGGCTGAGCGCGATCGTTTCGTTCGATTGGAACTGCTGAAACCACACCCCAAAGCCCAGTTCATGCCGCCCGTGAGTCAGTGTGACCTGATCCTCGTAAGTGAAGAGGTTTCGACGAACGAACAGGTTGCTCCCGTTGTTGCTTCCGGCAAGGCCCAACTGCGTCGCCGGATTCGACGCAGTGCTACCGCCGACTACGACAGCGCCGACGGGGCGGCCTGCGACAAAGCTCGTCACATCCGCCGCCGGCGATCCCGGCGTCGGCTCGCCGGTAAAGAAATAGCCGGCCCGCGAATAGCCGATTCGCGCCGTGTTCAACAGCTTTGGCGAGAAAATGTGCGTCTCTTCAAGACTCAGCACCTGCTCGCGCAAGTCGGTGACGTCGGTACTGAAGGGATCGAATGTGGTAGCGTCCACGTTGGTTCCGTCGTCGATCGTGTAAATCGCGGAGAGTGTATCCTTCGCTGAAAATATGTGGTCCACGCGCGTCGTCCCGAAATCTTCGCGAATCTTTTGAAGAGGGCTGGATTTCGGCGTGCCGGTTAGCTGTGCGATGCCGCTCGGCGCTCCGCCGACCAGCAGCTCTGGACCATTGGAAGCCGGCCACAGATTCAGCAGTTGCTGAACGATGTTTGCGCACGCCGCCTGTTGGGCTGCCGGACAGTTGCCGCCCCAACCGGGCGCGTACACGGCACATCCGGCGGGAGCGGCGCAGTTCCGGTCTTCATTCGCGGGCACGAAGGTCAACATCGTTTGATGCAAGTTTTGCCGGAATCCTTCGTAGTTTAAGAAGACGAACGTCCTGTCCTTCGCGACCGGCCCGCCCAGCGAGCCGCCGAACTGATTGCGCTGGAATAGAGGCGCCGAGCCGAGAGAGGCATTGTTCGGGTCCGCATCGAAGAAGTTGCGGGCGTCGAGCACGTTGTTTCGCAAGTATTCGTACGCAGAGCCATGCCATTCGTTGCCTCCCGATTGCGTCACGATGGCAACCTGCGCGCCCGGGTGCTTCCCATACTCAGCGCCATAGGAGTCACGCACCACGTTGAATTCGCGCACCGCCTCTACGCCAAGTAGTTGACCGCTTGGTCCCCCGGGAGTCATGTTGTTTTCCGCGGCGCCCGTGAATTCCACACCGTTCAGCAGAAACAGGTTTTGCTCCGGCCGGTTCCCGGAGACTGCAAAGTTGCCCGCCGTGGACGAGTTCGAGACTCCGGTACCGCCCGTCTTTTCCCACGTGAAATTCACCACTCCCGGATTCAGCAGCATCAACAGGTCGTAGCTGCGCCCATTCAGAGGCAGGTCCTTCACTTGTTCTTCCCCGACCAAGCCGGAGATATCCGCGGTAGTGGTGCTGACCAGCGCAGCGTCGGCGTTGACATTAATCCGTTCAGTGACTCGGCCCAGCTGCAAAACAAGGTCAGCGCGCGCGTCCTGCCCTACGACCAGGTGGATGCCTGTTCTCACCTCCTCGGTGAATCCGTCTTTCTTGGCGTGAATCTCGTACTCCCCGATTGGGAGCGCGAACACCTGATAGAGTCCGGCTGCATCTGTCGTCGTGTTCCGGACCACGCCGGTTTCGGCGTTCCGAACACTTATGTCAACGCCGGATACAATGGCGCCCGTTTGGTCCGTTACCGTGCCGGATAGGTTCGCGGCCATCTGGGCTGAGGCCGGTAGCGATCCGAACGCGAGCAGCACTCCTAGAGCAATGAATTGGAACCAGAGGAGCCGACGGCTCTGTCCTCTTTCAAGACAACTGATCATGCAACTCCTCCTCACCCTTGTGGGGAACTCATGGAACGGCGACTGACTCGGTGCCAGCTGCGAAGAGTTGACTATTTAATACGGATAAAGTAGATAAGTCAATGCGCTTTGGGTTGGATAGAGGCTCAGTTCCGTCTACCCTGTGGGGATGCTTCCTTGTTTCAACGGCATAAATATGTCGGTCTCCTGAGCCTTCTTCTCTTTGCGGCCGCGACGCTTTTTCCCATTCAACGCGACCTGGGCGCACAGAACACGCCGCCCGTTGCGCTGCTAACAGTCGGCGGCGCAGTTCCGAAGCCATTAAGCCTGAGCATCCCGGATCTGCGGAACCTGCCCCGAAAGACTCTTCGCGTCATGGACTCACACGAAAAGCGAATCGAAGTGTACGAAGGTGTCTTGCTCGACGACTTGCTCCAGGAGGCAGGAGTCGCTCACGGAGAAACACTCAGAGGTCCGCTGATGGTTTCCTATGTGATAGCGGAAGGCGAAGACGGCTATCGCGTCGTGTTCTGTCTGGCTGAACTGGATTCGGCATTTGTCGACTCGGACGTTTTGGTGGCCGATACGATCGATGGTGCTCCGATAGGGCCAAAGCAGGGGCCGCTCAGGCTTGTGGCGCCACACGACAAAAGGCCGGCGCGATGGGTCAGAATGCTGAAATCCATTACTGTGATTGGTCCACCGGGGTGATTGAACGAGTGCAGCGCGAGACGCCTAGACGCGGACAATCATCACTTCTGTTGATTTGACCAGCGCCGCCGCCTTGTCGCCCACTTTGAGCCGCATTTCGCGAACGGCATCAGCGGTGATGATCGATGTGACCCGTTGGCCGCCAATCGAGAGCGTCACCTGCGCCATCAGGCCATCGACTTTCACTTCCGTCACGCGGCCCACCAGCTGATTGCGCCCGCTGATTTGCCGGAAATTCGGGCGCCGTTGTTCGACCGGCAGCCGTTCCGAATGCAGGTGCAGAAACTTGTCCAGTTCCGTTTCAGGTATGCGGTGGTGCCCGCCCGCTGTTTTGACGGTCTGGAGCTTCTTCTTGTAGATCCACTGCTTCAATGTCGGGTAGCTGATGCCTAGCACTTTCGCGGCATCGCGGGGGCTCAGCAGATTGCTGGGGCGCGTGGTCATGACAATTCCACTCGGTTTCTAGCGCAAATTGGATATGGCAGTCAACGATTACATGATGTCAGCCGGGCGGGGCGTCCGTCGTTGACTCACGCCTCGTGGCAGGTTAAACTTGGCTAAAGCGATTTCATGAACCTGCTGCCTCAATGCGTCTGTTGTACCTGTTGTCGCGCAGCGCGGATGTGTGCGTTGCCGGGGGCGCAGGGATTCAGCAAGTAAGATCAGAGTAAGCTAGGCCTGAATCTGACCCGCCCTCGGAATAAATCCGGGAGGCGGGTTTTTTGTTGCGGTGGCGATCCGACTGGGATCGTCGTCGCGAGAGAGCAACGCGAACCGAGGGACCTCCCGCAACATCGCTGGAACTGGGAGGGAAAATGGAATTCATGATCGATTTGGAAGGCATCGACGGTTCAGCAACTCGGGCGGATGGGCTTGACCATCTGAAGATGCTCGAAGCCGAGAGCATTTTCATTCTCCGCGAAGCCGCGGCCGAATTCGCTCATCCGGTCATGCTGTATTCGATCGGCAAGGATTCGTCTTGCATGCTCCGGCTGGCGCAAAAGGCTTTCTATCCTGGCAAGATTCCGTTCCCGTTGTTGCACGTCGACACGAGCTACAAATTCCCCGAAATGATCGAATTCCGCGACTGGTACGCCAAGCATGTCGGCGCCGAGCTCATTGTCCATCGCAACGAGAAGGCGCTGGCGGAAGGTGCCAATCCCTACACGCTCGGCACTCAGAAATGCTGCGGCCTTCTGAAGACGCGTTCGCTGCTCGATGCCCTCGCCGAAGGCGGATTCGACGCAGCTTTCGGCGGCGCGCGCCGCGATGAAGAAAAGTCGCGCGCCAAAGAACGCGTCTACTCATTCCGCGACGCTCTCGGCCAGTGGGATCCGAAAAATCAGCGCCCCGAGCTCTGGAGCCTTTACAACGGCCGCCACCACAAGGGCGAAAGCATTCGCGTCTTTCCGCTTTCGAACTGGACCGAGCTCGACGTCTGGCTCTACATCCACGAGGAGAAAATCCCTATCGTGCCGCTCTATTTTGCCAAAGAGCGCGAAGCGATCGTCCGCGGCGATCAGATCATCCTCACGCAGACTGGCGTCCGCGTGCTGCCCGGCGAGAAGACGCAAATCGTGAAGTGCCGCATGCGTTCTCTCGGTTGCGTGCCGTGCACCGGCGGCATTCGATCTGACGCCGACACTGTTCCGAAAATTATAGAAGAGATGATTTCGTTTCGCCGCTCCGAGCGCGAAAACCGGGTCATCGATCACGATGAGGAAGGCTCGATGGAGATCAAGAAGCGCGAGGGCTACTTCTAGTGTCCACGGCGACGCCGGAACCCGCAGCGAAGACGCAGACGGCTGCATCACCTGAAGCCGCGACGACCGGCATCACCGGCTCGCTCAAGCGCAATATGGATCTGCTCCGCTTTTCCACCGCGGGGAGCGTGGACGATGGCAAATCGACTCTCATCGGGCGCCTTCTCTACGACAGTAAGTCGGTCTTCGAAGATCAGCTTGCCTCCGTGCAAAAGAGCAAGATCAATCGCGCGGCTGGGCCGATCGATTTCTCGTTGCTTACCGACGGCCTTCGCGCCGAGCGCGAGCAGGGCATTACCATCGACGTCGCCTACCGCTACTTCTCGACTCCGCGCCGCAAATTCATCATCGCCGACACGCCCGGCCACGAGCAATACACGCGCAACATGGCCACCGGCGCATCCACAGCCGAAGCCGCCGTTGTCTTGATGGATGCGACAAAGGGCGTGCTGAAACAGTCGCGTCGTCACGCCTATATCGCGCATCTGCTTGGCGTGCGCCACATCATCGCCGCCGTCAACAAAATGGACCTGGTCGCGTTCTCGCAGGAAGTCTTCGACCGCATCTCGGCTGACTTCCGCGAATTCGCCGATCAACTCGGCATTTCGAATATCTACGCCGTTCCCGTCAGCGCGCTGGAAGGCGATAACGTCGTGCGGCGCAGCAAGCGCATGCCGTGGTTTGAAGGTCCCGCTCTGCTCGAATATTTAGAAGAGATTCCGATTGGAAGCGCATCGATCGACGCACCGCTTCGCTTCCCGGTGCAGTATGTGATTCGCCCCGACGCTACTTTCCGCGGATTTGCCGGTCAAGTCGCTTCGGGACAGCTCCGCGCGGGGACGTCGGTGATGGCGCTGCCCTCACGCGTGAAGACGAACGTTCAGTCGCTCGTTGCATTCGAGAGCGAAACGCCCGCGGCGGGCCCGGGCGATTCGATCACCATCACGCTCGCGGACGAAATCGATCTCAGCCGCGGCGACATGCTGGTCGCCGTAGATCAGCCTGCATCGGCCGGCACGGAATTCCAGGCCACGCTTGTCTGGATGCATCCCGAGCCGCTCGACCCGCACAAAATCTACGTCCTCAAGCACACTACGCGCACCGTTCGCGGACGCGTCAGCCATATTCGCTATCGGGTGGACATCAATACGCTCGAGCACGTGCCTGCCGCCAAGCTCGATTTGAATGAAATCGCTGCCGTCGATGTCAAAACCACGCTGCCGCTGTTTTTTGATCCCTATCGCCTGAATCGAACGACGGGCAGTTTTATCCTCATCGATCCGCTCACGAATGCCACGGTCGGCGCGGGAATCATCGAAAGGGCGATCGAGCACAGCGCTCGCAGTGCCGCGAGCCATCGCAAGCGGACCACAAAGGACGAGCGCCTCCTGCGCTACGGTCACCCCGCCGCCGCAATTTGGCTCCGGGGCCGGCCGCACGTCGCTGAGCTCGTTGAGCGCATGTTGTTCGATGAGGGCTGGCACGTCCAGCTCGCCGGACCCAACGATTTTCTCGCACACGAGCTGGCAACCGTCGCCAAGGCCTACCGCGCTTCCGGCCATATCACGATCTTCTCACCGCTCGACGATGGTACCGATCAGAAGCAGATCGTCCGCGCCATTTACGGGCCGGATTCCTTCTTTGCCGTTCGCATCGATGAGAATACGGATGAGGAAGCCGCGCAGAAGATCGTCGGTATCCTTCGCCAATGGCGCGACAAACACGCCGACACGGAAAAGGGCAAATCATGACGCCGCCGGTTCTCGCCGAGCAATTTGAAGCGCTTTCCGTCGATGGGATTATCGGCCGACTCCTCGCCGATCACGCTGCCGAGGCCGCGCGAGGCGGCTTTTGCATCACGTGCAGCTTTCAGGCCGAGGACATGATCGTCCTCGATTATCTCCGCAAGCGTCTGCCCAACATCCCTGTGCTGTTCTTGGATACCGGATACCACTTCGCCGAGACGTACGCGTATCGCGACCGCATGGCGCAATCGTGGAATCTGAACGTCCAAAATCTTGCCGCGAAGCAATCCGTCGCCGAGCAGGAAGCGCAGTTTGGCATCCTCAATCAGACCGACCCGAGTCGCTGCTGCCATCTGCGCAAGGTCGAGCCGCTTTTTGCGGCGCTTGAGAAATTCGACGTGTGGTTCACGGGCCTTCGCCGAGAGCAATCGCCGACGCGAAAAAATCTAAAAGTACTCGAGCACCACGCACTTCCGAGCGGCAAGAAATTGTTGAAAGTCAGCCCGCTTGCAGCGTGGACCTGGGGACAGGTTTGGAAATACACAGCCGAAAACAAGATCGACTACTTGCCCCTTTACGACTTCGGTTATCGCAGCATCGGGTGCGAGCCGTGCACGGCAGTCCCTACCGAAGGTTTTGACCCCCGCTCCGGGCGGTGGGGTGGCCGAAAGCTCGAGTGCGGCATCCACACCGAATCTAGACGAGAGAACGAGTGAACGTTCTCATCGGCTTGGCCATTGCGTTGGCCGTCGGGCTGACCGGCATCGGCGGTGGTAGCTTCACAGTCCCCGCCCTCGTCCTGCTTGTCGGACTGCCCGCAGAAGCCTCGGTCGGTACCGCTTTCGTATTTGCCGGAGTGTTGCGCTTAATCGCCGCGCCGTTCTATTTGGCGGGCCGGCACGTGCATTGGCGCTATCTGTGGTTCTTGGTGCAAGGAGCGGTCCCCGGCCTCCTCATCGGTACGTTCGCTCTGAAACTCGTTAGCAGCAGCGCCGGAACCTCCGCCGTCGTGATCATCCTTGGCCTATTGCTGACGGCCTCTTCGAGCATCACCTTTATCCCTCGCGCGCAGAATCGAGATTTCGCCAAGAAGAATCCGCGGTGGCTGCCTTGGCTCGCGCTTCCCATTGGCGTAGAGGCTGGGTTTTCCTCTGCGGGAGCCGGAGCGCTCGGAACCGTGCTGCTGCTCAATTACTCGGAGATGACACCACCGGAAGTGGTCGGGACGGACATCTTTTTCGGCCTTGTGCTCGCAATTCTCGGCAGCGCATTCCACTGGAAATTCGGAGCGATCGATCGTCACGTCCTGCTGCAGCTGCTCGAAGGCGGAATTCCGGCGGTGATGGTCGGCTGCATTTTCGCGCGACGTGTTCCCGCGCGAAAACTGAAGCTCGCCATCGCCATGATCGCCATTTTTGCGGGATTGCAGCTCGTTTGGAGCGGTGTCCGTTCGCTTGCATCGAAGCCCGCGAAAAAGACCAGCGTCGTGCCGCGTACGGCTTCTCGGTTCGTTTCGGAATCCGCGAAGGATATGACGAACGGCTCGAACGGTCTAAATATCGAAGCCCAACTGTAGCCTCGCGGCTTCAGACATTCGGCTCGGGTTCCAGGGCGGGTCGAAAACGATTTCGACGTTAACTTCCTTCACATCAGGCAGGCTCGCGAGTTTCTTTTCCACGTCGGACTTCAGAACATTTCCCATTCCGCAACCCGGTGCCGTCATCGACATCTTGATCTCGATGCGGCGGCCGCCGTCGTCGAGCGGTTTCGTCTCGCAGGAATAAATCAGTCCGAGATCGGCGATGTTCACCGGAATCTCTGGGTCGTAGACGGTCTTCAGTTGATCCCAAACGAGTTGTTCGCTGAATTCTCGTTTGCCATTGGCAGGTGCTTGAGAAGGAGTCGGCGGCGTGAGACCCAGCGCATCGGCATCTTTCACGTCGATTCGAAACATTCCGTATTCGCTCGCAACCGTGTAGCTGCTGCCGAGGAACTGCATCACGCGCACTCCAGCGCCAGCGGGCAGCTTGGCTGGTGCGCCGCTCGGAATTTCAATCGCTTCGCATTCGCGCGAGAGCGTGATGTGTCCGCCTGTCGTCATGAACCTTGCCGAGTTACTCGGTCGTCGTCTCCTGTTTGCCTTCGAGCGCGGCCTGGAGAGTGTGCCAGGCGAGCGTCGCGCACTTCACTCGTGCGGGATACCCCGATACGCCGGAAAAAACCGCCAATTTTCCCAAATCCGAGCTGCCGTTCGAGTCGGCATGGCCGGTAACGAGATTGTGAAACGTCTTAAAAAGCTTTGCGGCTTCTGCCGCTGATTTTCCCTTCACGACTTGCGTCATCATCGAAGCAGATGCCTTGGAAATCGCGCAGCCGGAGCCTTGAAAGCTGATGTCGCGAATCGAATCGCCGTCCATCGCGATGTAGACCGTGAAGCGGTCCCCGCACAGCGGATTGAAGCCCTCAGCTTTGTGGTTCGCTGTCGGCATCTCGCGGTAGTTGCGAGGAGCCTTGCTGTGTTCGAGGATCACGTCCTGATACAGATCGCGCAGTTCCGACATCAGGCGAACACCTCGCGCACTTTTTCGATCGCGCGAACCAGCGCGTCCGCCTCTTCCTTCGTGTTGTAGAGCGCAAAGGAAGCCCGCGCCGTCGCTTCGATCCCGAAATGCTGCATCACCGGCTGCGAACAGTGGTGGCCGGTGCGGATCGCGACGCCTTCGCGATCGAGAATCGTGCCGATATCGTGCGGATGAACGTCGCCCAGCGTGAAGGAAAGCACGCCGGCTTTCTCTTTGGCCGTTCCGATCACGCGCACGCCGGGAATGGCCGAAACCTTGCCGGTTGCGTAGCGCACGACCTCATTCTCGTGCGCGCCGATGTGCTCGATGCCGAGACGAGTCACGTAGTTGAGCGCCGCGCCGAGTCCGATGACGCCCGCGATATCGGGCGTGCCCGCTTCGAATTTGTAGGGCAGGCGGTTGTAGACCGTCTTTTCGAACGTGACCGACATGATCATGTCACCGCCACCCTGATATGGCGGCATTTTTTCGAGCAGCGCAGTCTTGCCGTAAAGAATTCCGATGCCCGTCGGCCCGTAAACTTTGTGGCCCGAAAACGCATAGAAATCGCAGTCGAGCGCATGTACATCCGCCTTCATGTGCGGCACAGCCTGGGCGCCGTCGACTAGCACTGGCGCGCCGGCGCTGTGAGCCATGTCGACGATGCGTCGGATCGGATTGACCGTTCCGAGAGCGTTCGAAACGTGCGTCACGGACACGAGTTTCGTCTTCGGACCGAGAAGCTTCGAAAATGCGTCGAGATCGAGCTCGCCCGCATCATTGATCGGAGCGACGCGAAGCGTGGCGCCACGCTCTCTGCACAAAATCTGCCACGGAACGATATTGGAGTGGTGCTCCATCTCCGTGATGAGGATCTCGTCGCCGGCGCCGACATTCGCGCGCCCGTAGCTCTGCGCCACGAGATTGATCGCTTCCGTCGTCCCGCGAACGAAAACGATTTCCTTATGATCGGCTGCGTTCACAAATCTTCGCGCTGTCTCGCGGACAGATTCGTATTCCGCTGTCGCAAGCTCCGAAAGGTAGTGAACTCCGCGGTGAACGTTGGAGTTCGCCCCCTCGTAGTAGCGGTTGATCGCATCAATCACCACGCGCGGCTTTTGGGACGTTGCGGCGTTATCGAGATAGACCAGCGGCTTGCCGTGCACCTTTTGTCGAAGAATCGGAAAGTCTGCGCGGACGCGCTCGACGTCAAATCCCGCCCCTGAAACGCCCTTGGCCGCAACGCTCATGACCCTTACTCCTGATGCCTCGCGGCATCGGCGATAAATCCCAAATTCTGGTGAATCAAATTTTCGACGTACGTGCGCGCCGGACCGGTTCGCATCCGGTCGAGGCACTCGCTCGCGAACGCAAAAAGCAGCAGGCGCCGCGCGGATGCCTCATCGATTCCTCGCGACCGGAGATAGAAGAGGGAATTCTCCTCGATCTGGCCGATCGTCGCGCCGTGCGTGCACTTCACGTCGTCCGCGTAAATTTCAAGTTGCGGCTTGGTGTCGATTTGCGCCGTATCGGAAAGCAGCAGGTTGCGATTCGTCTGCTTCGCGTCAGTTTTCTGCGCATCCTTGTGGACGATGATGCGGCCGTGAAAAACGCCATGCGCTTGGCCATCGAGGATGCCGTTGTAAAACTGGCGGCTGCCGCAGTGCGGGCTGGCGTGCTCGACGAGCATGTAATTGTCGAGGTGCTGCCGGTCGCGGCCGACAAAAAGTCCGTTGATCAGACATTCGCTGCCTTCGCCCGCGAGCACTGGATGGACATTGTTTCGCACGAGCGCGCCGCCGACCAGCACCGAATGCGAGGCGACGTCGGCCGAGCGGCCCTGCTGAATGCGAAGCGTGGAAACGTTGAAAGCCTGCTCGTCTTCGCGCTCGATCATGTAGTGCGAGACCACGCTGTGATCTCCGGCGATCAGCTCGGTCACCGTATTGCACAGCGCTTTCTCACCGCGGCCGAGCGAGACGTAGTTCTCGACGATTGTCACCTGGCTATCTTCGTCCGCGATGATCAAGTTGCGCGGGTAGCAGACTGTCGGCGTATCGTGGCCGGTTGAGATGAAGAGCAGATGTATCGGCGACTCCAGCACCACGCCTTTTGCCACATGGATGTATGCGCCGTCTTCGATAAATGCGGAATTGAGCGCCGCAAAAGCGTCGCGCTGCATGTTGAGGTAGCGCCCAAGATGCGGCTCGACCGCGCCAGGATTCGCGGCGATTTCGGCGGAGAGGCTCGCGACTTTCACGCCGTTCGGCAGCTTGCCTACAGACGAAAGTTTCTCTGCGAAGCGCCCGTCCACGAACACCAGTTCGCATCCGGCTCCCGAAATCCGATGCGGCGCGATGTCCGCCAGAGAGGGCATGTGATGCCCGTTGCGAACGAGGTGAAACGGTGTCTGCGCGATCGCCGAAGGATTGGTGAAGCGCCAGTCCTCGTCGCGAGAGGTAGGGAAGCCTGTCTCGCTAAATCGAGCGAAGCCTGCCTGGCGCAGCTTTCGCAGCCACGACGGCTCGTGGCTTGCAGCGGACTTCTCGAGCCCGCCGAAGCTCTCTTCGTAGTGTCGAATTGCCTGCGTTGCCGTTCCCAAGATTCTCTTCCTTATCCGTTTGCGCTTGCGCCGCGCTCGCCGGTTTCGTAGCCGCCGTAGCCTTTGTCTTCGAGCTGCAGGGCAAGTTCCGGCCCGCCCGAGCGCGCGATCCGTCCGTCGACGAGGACGTGTACGCGATCCGGGACGATGTAGTTGAGCAGGCGCTGATAGTGCGTCACCACAAGAATGGCGCGCTCGTGGCTGCGCATCGCATTCACGCCCTTCGCGACGATCTTCAGAGCGTCGATATCGAGGCCCGAGTCCGTTTCGTCGAGAATCGCGAACTTCGGTTCGAGCACGGCCATCTGCAGGATTTCATTGCGCTTCTTTTCGCCGCCCGAGAACGCTTCGTTTACGGAGCGATTCAGGAATTTTTCGTCCATATCGAGCAACTTCATTTTTTCGCGGAGCTTCGGGAGAAAGTCGATCGCGTCCATTTCGTCTTCGCCACGATACTTGCGGATCGCGTTCACAGCCGAGCGCAAAAAGTACGCGTTGCTGATTCCCGGTATTTCGACGGGATACTGGAATGCGAGGAAAACGCCTTCGCACGCCGCCTCTTCAGGCTTCATCGCCAACAAATCCTTGCCGTTGAAAAACACTTCGCCGGCTGTGATTTCGTAGCTCTCGCGGCGGGCCAGCACCTGCGCGAGCGTGCTCTTGCCCGAACCATTCGGCCCCATGATCGAGTGCACTTCTCCGGCGTTCAGCGCAAGGTTGACGCCCTTCAGAATCTCGTGGCCGTCCACCGCCGCGTGCAAGTTCTTGATTTCAAGCAAACTCATCTTCACCTCTGGGCTCGTTTTGACAGGCTCGAGTTCTTGGCGATTAGGCCGAGCCGGGCCGTTTGTTTCCTGACACTTAGCGAACGCTCTACTTGCGCGTTTTGGCGATTAGCGAGGAGGCCGCTAGCCATTAGCCGACGCTCCCTTCGAGGCTGACGCTCAGCAGCTTTTGTGCCTCGACCGCGAATTCCATCGGCAGTTCGCGGAAGACGCGTCTGCAGAAGCCATTGACGATCATCGAGACGGCGTCTTCGGCCTTCAGTCCGCGCTGGCGCAGATAGAAAAGTTGGTCCTCGCCGATTTTCGATGTCGAAGCCTCGTGCTCCATACGCGCCGTGGAATTCTTCACTTCGATGTACGGAAACGTGTGCGCGCCGCACTTATCGCCGATCAGCAGGGAATCGCACTGCGTGTAATTTCGCGCGCCCGTCGCGCCCTTCATGATCGCGACCTGGCCGCGATACGTATTCTGGCCGTGGCCGGCAGAAATGCCCTTCGATACGATCGTGCTGCGCGTGTTCTTGCCGATGTGGAGCATCTTCGTGCCCGTATCGGCTTGCTGATAATTGTTCGTGAGCGCGACCGAATAGAACTCGCCGACCGAATTCTCTCCCTGCAGAATGCAGCTGGGATATTTCCACGTGATCGCGGAGCCGGTTTCAACTTGCGTCCAAGAGATCTTGGAATTCTTTCCCCGACACGCGCCGCGCTTGGTGACGAAATTGTAGATTCCGCCTTTGCCGTTCTTGTCGCCGGGATACCAGTTCTGCACCGTGGAGTACTTGATCTGCGCATCATCGAGCGCAATCAACTCGACTACGGCGGCGTGAAGCTGGTTCTCGTCGCGAATCGGAGCCGTACAGCCTTCTAGATAGCTCACGGAAGCGCCTTCATCTGCAACGATCAGTGTCCGCTCGAACTGACCGGTCTCCGCGGCATTGATGCGGAAGTACGTTGATAGCTCCATCGGGCAACGCACGCCCTTGGGCACGTAGACGAATGACCCGTCGCTGAAAACCGCTGAATTGAGCGTCGCGAAGAAGTTGTCGGTGTAGGGAACTACGGTTCCAAGGTATTTCTTCACCAGATCGGGATGCTTCTGGACCGCCTCCGAAAAAGAACAGAAGATCACGCCCGCTTCAGCCAGCTTCTCTTTGAAGGTGGTGGCAACAGAGACACTATCGAACACCGCGTCCACCGCCACACCGGCCAGCATTTTCTGCTCGGCGAGCGGAATGCCCAGTTTCTCGTAGGTCCGCAGGATTTCGGGATCGAGTTCATCGAGACTCTTGAGGCTCGGCTTCTGCTTCGGCGCAGAGTAATACGAAATATCCTGATAGTTGATCGGCGGGTAGTGAATATTCGCCCACTTCGGCTCCGCCTGCGCCTTTTCGAGCGTTTCCCAGTGGCGATAGGCTTTCAGCCGCCATTCGAGCATGAATTCCGGCTCGTTCTTCTTCGCGGAGATGAAGCGAATGATCTCTTCGTTCAGGCCCTTCGGAGCGCGGTCTTCGCCGATGTCGGTGACGAAGCCCCACTTGTACTCCTGCTGGGCTAGCTCGCGGATCGTCGCGTCTGAATTCGAACTCATTGAATTCTCCCGGAGGCGATGGTCGGCACAATCCTTCCGTGCGCGTCCCGGATAGGCGTCAATTGAAGCGGGTGCGCGAGGTCGGAAAGAGTCACCTTCTCGAGTACGCCTCGGATAGCCTGGTTGATGATCTGTTGATTGCTCTTGATCGGGCAGCCAGATTCCAAACTGCAAAGGCCGGTGACATCGGTGCTGCATTCCGTAAGGGCCATGGGACCCTCGATCGCCGCGATGATCTCCAGTACTGAGATCTGACGCGGATCGCGGGCCAATATGTATCCCCCCTTGGTGCCGCGATGGGACATCAACAGCCCGCTCTGAAGGAGTTCTTTCAGGAGCTTGCTGACCGTTGAGAGGGGCAGGCGAGACTCCCCGGCCAGATCGCGGGCCGTCCGCAGCGGCGTCCCTTCCGCTCGGGCAATACAGGTCATCAAGACCAGCCCGTAGTCCGTTAGTTTTCCGAGTCTTACCACGTCAGAATACCCGTACCCTATACAGGACTAAATCAGTCCGGTATCATTCTAACAGCGGGACGGCTTTGGCTGCAAGCGCGGTTCAATGAAAATTTCCGGATTCAACCGATAAGCGGTCAACTCGGCAAGCCGCCGAGCGTGAAGCGATGGAAATGTCCCGTTGTGAACGAGGCGGTAGCGCAATCACTGGGCGTCTAGGGAGACCGCCGAGCATCGCGCTCCGGGCGAAGACCTCGCTCGGGTCCGGTCAGCAAGTCTAGCGCGGCCGGTTCCAGCGTCGGCCACTGCTCGACGAGCCGGACCGCTAAGCCTCGTCCTCTGCGTCGCTCAATCGGTGTCGAAGATCGGTTCTCGCTTTGGCAGAAATCTTTTTGTAAAGCGCGAGAATCATCTCCACGGCCCTAGAGTCGTCAACCGAAACGGAAGGATCGGTCTTCGCATTGTGCGAGAGGCGCTTGTGCGACGTGAGGTAGCGCTGATTGTAGTGCCGTCCGCAGACGTCACACTTTACCATCGGCGATGCCAGCCGCGCTTCCGTCAGCGGCTTTTCGTCTACGTCTGTTCTAGCCATTTAAAGTGACCCCGTCTTTGCCATTGCGTCGGACCCGATTGGTTGGGCTTCCGACGTTTTCGTTGTTCGGAAAGAGCGCTCGGCAATTGCGGCAACCAAAGCGCGCCCCGTAATTCGATCGCCACCGCTGTGAACTGAACAGAAAAATAGACAGGCGGCAGCGAAACGGCGCGGGTGTGCTAGGCGGTTACGGGAGGAGAACGATGCTGGGTGGACGAGGTGAAGGCAACCTGATTCGGTCGAGGCAAGTCTGGATCGGCCGAGCGAAATTCAAACGAAGCGCTCGGTTGAACCAACAGATGCATTACTAGGGGGAGCGGCACGCGATCCGGCGTCACAACCGATTTCGGCTGGTCCATCTTGGTTGCAGCCGACGTGAAGTGGGCCGGATTCGATCGTGGCAGGCCGGAATCGACCTTGGCCACAATGCGCATTCCTGCAACGGAAACCAACAAAAGCAGCACGGTCGCTTTGAGCAACCACACGCTGAGTCGATTTCTTCGCGCTGCTGACCGGTTCATAGGCGCGCTCAATATCTCGGGCAAAAGCGAAATTCCTGCGTTTCAGCCGACCGATCGATGCAAAGTCCCAACTGCCAATCGCAGTGTGGTTCGACGCTTACGCCACGTTATCGTGGGCTACCGGCGGTTGCAAGAGAGCGGGTGTGTATCAGTAAACCGCTTACATTTGAGCGTGTGCCTGGCGGCGTGAGCAGCCTTTCCCCGATTGGAGCCCGCCTCGGTCGGTCGTCAATTTTGCGGGGAACCTTTGGGTTCGTTCTCGGTTGGAGAAGGCGTATCCGTTTGTGATCCGGGGCGCCAGGTGTTCCTCACCATGTTGATGCTGGACTTGGTGGAGTACGCATGTTCATACATCAGGGCGGCCACCCGTGCCCCCTCCGCGTTTTCCAGAGCCTGTACGATCGCGTGATGCTGACGATGCGCCGACTTCAGATAGTCGTACATCCGCGGGAGGTTAACGTTATCGAAAGCAATTGCGTGGGCGGCCGCGAAAGGGATGCGGCCGATGCGCTCCAGCGCGTCGGCGATCACTTTGCTGCCCGCGCCTTGCACGATGAGAGAATGAAAGTGCTTGTTCATTTCGCCGTAGCGTGCCTCGTCTGACTCGACCAGATGCCGCTTCGCGAAAATCTCGTCGCCTTCGCGGAGACACTCATGCAGGGACTGAATCAAGCGACGCGAAGGTCCCTGCTCGGCGAGCATGCGAGCCGCGAGCCCCTCGAGCACTCCCCGCACGTCGATGGCATCCATGATTTCCTGGGGCGTGAAAGCTCGAACGACGAATCCGCGTGTGTCGAGCTGAGTTAGCATCCCTTCCTGCGCAAGGATTGGCAGGGATTCGCGGACCGGCGTGCGCGAGACTCCAAGCTTTTCCGCTAGCTCAACTTCCCGCACCCGCTGCCCGGGTATCAACTCGCCGTGCAGGATCATCTCGCGAATGCGTACGATGACTCGTGAATTCTTGCCGGCCATGTTCTCTTAGCGTGCCCCAATCCGTTCTCTGGAGTGGCACGGCGGATGTTATCAACTCGCGGCGGTTGAGGCAATTGCTAGAGCTTGTTGCGGCTGGCGAGCCGGAACCCACATTGCGCGCGATTCTGAAAGCAGCGTCTACGATTTCAACGGTTGGCGCGAGTGGAAGACCGTTGCATCACATCGTCCGTGACTCCGATTGTGTATGCACGACAGTGCAATCAGGGCTCTTCAGATGGACTTAAGGAGTGGTCTCGCAAGCGTAGGAAACAAAAATGCCGCCCGAAAGTCGGGGGTGGACCTTCTTTCGGGCGGCAATCGGCAGCCTTCGGTCTCGGATTCAGGCGCCTTATGTGCCGGAGTGTATACACTAATTTTTCTGGTGTATGCAAGTGGTTTTCGCACCAATCCGCAGAAATATTTGGGTGGGTCGAATCAAGGCCTGCGCCAACTCCTGATGCGCTAGCTTCGGAACCGAGGAGCGGGGGCCAAAGAACTGTTAAACAGGGTAAGAAACGGCTGGTGCCGCCACTCGGCGGCATCAGCTGAGAGGTAAGAGTTATAAGCCGAAGTGTTCGGCGTGAACTAAATCTGCCGCAGTGTCACGACCGGGTTTCCGGAGCATTCAATAAGTACGTTGTTTCCTCCAGGCGAGTTGATGGCACCAAGTACATCTCGTGAAGTCGGCGAAGCGCCTTCATGAGGGTTGAAGTCATTGTGGCCTCCGTTCAACACAAAGAAGGTCACCAACCCGCCCAACTACACACAACTCGCAATATCGGAACCGTCCGACATGATCCCACCCTCATCACTATGCAGGAACTCTCGGAATCAAGTGCGTTGCACCCCTGCGCCATAGTCCCTGCGCCGCGGGCAACACTGTCAATGCCACGTTCTTGTCTAGATAAGTATGCATACAAGAAGACGAACGCCGGTAGGAAAGCCTACGTCGGGCTCAGCTTAACGGTCTCGGCCAATCCGTTGGCAGCGCGATGATTAGCGACAACCTTTGCGACTCCGCAGTCCGCAGCCGAAGAAATGGAACAGCCCCCCAATGGATACACTGCCATAGGCACAGCGTACATTGGCGTTGACACACCGCCGCCCGAACCTATATCTTCCTCGGGTCCCCAGGATGCCAGCGGTCGTGGTTCTGGCTACGTCAAGGATACGGGGGAGGGGACGTGCCAGCACGGCGGCGAAAGATGGCGCGCACCGAAATCGCACAGCTTTTAGAGATTTGAGGGCGACTACCTCCTCGGCATTCCGGTTGCGCCGGGTTGCGGCTAGCTTTGGCGCGCTTAGTTGTGCGCCAAGCCTTCGGCGCCGTCGTTCGAGACAGCTTTCTGACTACTCAAGGAGAAATAGAAACAGTGGCTCATAAGAGTTTGGAAGATCTTCTGCAGGCTGCCGGAAATCCGGTCAATCTTCTTCGCAATTCGCAAACCGGACCGTATGTCTACCCCGTCGTGCCCCCCGAATATTCCAATTGGCGTGACGAGCAGCGTGCCTGGCAGCAGACCTGCGTACTTTTCAATCAGTCGTATCACATGATGGATATGTACGTCTCAGGTCCGGACGCGCTACGACTGCTTTCGGATCTCGGCATCAATACCTTCAAAGGCTTCGAGCCGGACCGCGCCAAGCAGTTCGTGCCATGCAACTACGACGGCTACGTGATCGGTGATGTGATCCTTTTCTATCTCGACAAGGATCTGTTCAATCTGGTTGGGCGTCCGTCGGTTCACAACTGGGTCCAATACAACGGGGAAATCGGCAAATACAACGTGAAGTTCGAGCGCGATGAGCGCGCGGTAGTGCAGAAAGGGCCGATTGTTCGTAAGGCGTACCGCTTCCAGGTGCAGGGCCCGAACGCGATGAAGGTGATCGAAAGGGTCACCGGTCAACCCGCGCCTCAACTCAAATTCTTCCACATGACCTCCATCACGATCGCAGGGAAGAAGGTTCGCGCGCTGCGCCACGGCATGGCCGGGCAGCCTGGGCTCGAACTCTTCGGCCCATGGGAAGACGCCGAAATCGTAAGGACAGCGCTGTTCGAGGCAGGGAAAGAGTTCGGCATGCGGTTGGTCGGCGCTCGAGCTTATTCGTCAAATACACTCGAGTCTGGCTGGATTCCTTCGCCGATGCCCGCAATTTACAGCGGCGAAAGAATGAAGGCGTTCCGGCAGTGGCTGCCCGTGAACAGCTATGAGGCAATCGCGTCGCTCGGCGGCAGCTTCTACTCGAATAACATCGAAGACTACTACTTGAATCCTTGGGACCTGGGCTACGGACCGATCGTGAAGTTCGATCACGATTTTGTCGGCCGCGAGGCGCTCGAAAGGATGTCGAAGCAGCCGCAGCGGAAGAAGGTCACGCTGGCGCTCGATAGCGATGACGTGACCCGCGCGATTAACACGATGTTCCTGAAGAAGGATCGTGCCAAGTATTTCGATTTCCCGTCGGCGGTGTACGCGACGCTGCCGTACGATAGGGTTCTGCACAACGGCAAGATGGCCGGGATCTCCACCTGGTGCGGCTACAGCTCGAATGAAGGCAGGATGCTCACGCTCGCAATCCTCAAAGAAGAGTATGCGGAGCCTGGCACGGAAGTGACGTTCGTCTGGGGCGAGGAAGGCGGCGGATCAGCGAAACCAACCGTTGAACGACACGTCCAAACCAATATCAGGGCAATCGTCAGCCCTGTGCCTTATTCCGAGGTCGCACGCACGCAATACGCCGAAGGATGGCGCACAGCCCAAGCTCATAAGTAGATCTCACGCACTCGCCTTGGTGAAATAATCGAGGTGGTGCAAAGAAAATGAACCGCTGAAGCTTGCTTTCGCTACTTGGTGTGTCTCCGGCGATCTTGGCCGGGACGGCGGCTGCGAGCGACGATAAGAAGAAGAAGTCTTCGCCTGCATCCACCGAGGCAATATTCGAGGCTCTCAATCCGAGAGGCATGCCTCCCTCGATCCAGCTCATTCCCATGGCGCAGCGCCTGCCGAGTCTCGATGGGAAGACGAGCTTTTCACTGGCGGCCCTGGTTTGCGTGCGCCGAATCTCAAGAACGATGACGTGATCCCGCACTGGCCGAGCGCGTCGCTGATCAACGTCGTCGTAGTCGGCGGGCAGACCGATCCCTACTATCAAGTCGGAAACTTGAGTTATTCCCGGAGCGTGTCGATCGACAAGTGGATGTAGCCTGAACCCACTCAAGGCTTGACCCGAAGGCATCCGGCAGGAGCGGCTCGTTTCAGTTGGCAACGTGCGGCACCGTGCGTCTCAGGATAACTGTAACTTCAACCGTGTCTCACCGCCCCACTTCTACTCCAATGTTGGTTTGGTAAGTGATTCAGCACGCCACGCGACGAGCGGATTTTCCACGGTGTATGCTTGGAGAGGAATGCACTCCCAAACATCTGTGATGCAAAAGCGGCTGACAATGGCGCTCTTAGCGTGGTGCCTGTGCGCGGGACATTCAACAGCTCAGCAGCTTTCGCCCGCATCACCGCACATGCGGCAGCGGGATGCCCTTAAGACGCGGGTCCGAAATATTCGCTTCGACTGGTGGGCAGGATTTTGCTCCGGCTATTGTTGTACAACCCTTGACGTCCAACCGGACGCGGTCTCGCTAACGCTGACGACCGTGGGCAAAGACTACATCGCAGACTATAAGCTTCGCTACCCTGATCAAGAGGTGCGCGCGGATCTTTCCGACAAGCACTGGCGCGAGCTCGAACAGCTGGTGGACCGCGACGCGCTCTTCGCTCTGCCCGACACCATCGGGCATCCTGGCGCCGTCGACGACCCGATTGAATCTGTTGAGCTGAAATTCAGCGATGGAGCTAGAAAGCGCGTTACCTTCAGCGCAGCTGGGAATCCTCCTGCGGAGATTGAGCCTTTGATTCGAAAGCTCTGGGCCCTACAGCTCAGGCTAGAGAAGGAACTGCCACCAGGAATCCGATTCCCGAGATAAGGGTTCCCATCGGCCGTTGTCCCGGCAACAGCAATTCCAAACGATCTGCGCGTGCCGAATTCTTCGCGGGGCTCGCGAGCAGCGGCATGTGGCCTAGATTACTGCGTCAGCTTCTTCTTCGGCAGCGGCGGCGGGATCGGCATGTTCTTCAGCTTCATTTTGTATTCGGGATACATCGTTTCCGCGCCGCCTCTAGTCGCTTCAACCGGAACGTGGTACCTGCGCGCGAATTCGTCCAAGAACGCGTTTGTTCCTGGCAGATGGTGCGGCACGACGCCTTCAGGACGATCCACCTCATCGACGGATTCGCATGGCCACGGAGCCATCTGCCCCTGCGGATTGTAGACAAAGTCGCTCGTTCGCATGAACGGCTCGGTCAGGTAAACCGGATCGTACATGATCACAGCCACAGTCAGGTAATCGCCGTGCCTCAAAAGATGAACCCGCGCCGTAGCTAGGTCGCTCCGCGGAACGCCGTTCAACCCCAGCCAATTTTCCTTCAGGTGGGTCGTGTAGATGACGAGCGTGTCGCCATCCCATTCGCCGGTCGAAAAGCCCGCCCACGTGTGTGCGGCGTATTCCGGCGGGTGAGGACGCCCGTCCATCCAGATAGTTTGCTCGGCGCCGTATGCGGAAAGATGCGTGTGATACGCGATGACCTTTTGCGTCGCGCGGTCGACTTCCTTCCAGATATGAACATTCGAGGGACCTCGCCAGCCGTAGTCCGATCCGTGCTGGCGGCACTGATTTTCCGGCAGCTCGATCAGCGCTGCGTCCCACGCCTCGACGCGCTGCAGCGCGGCGTCGCTGATTGGAAGCCCAAGATAATCGCCAATCTCGGCTCCCGCGAGGCGTTCTAGCTGATCCTCATCGAAGCGCACGGCCCATTCGCCCGACGGGTCTTCCTGCGCGAGAGTCGGGAAACTAAGCGGTGCTGCCGCGAAAACGAGCAGCAACAATCCCATTGCAAATCTAATTGGTCCTCGTCGCATCATCTCGCAGTTTCAAGTTGAAAGCCGACAATATCCGATCCGCAAAGCAAAAGTCAAAGCGGCGTTCGGTGCATACATCCAGTTGACCGTGGTGGTTCATCCTGCATCAAAGAAACCAGATAGAGACGGGGGCAGCGCCGAATGGATACAACTTGCTGTTGACACCTCTACGGAGAACATAGTAATTAGCCTTAGCGCGCGCTTTGCGAGAAATTGTGGTCTTTGGACAGGTTTCTCTCGCAGCGAACACCTTGGAACACATCACGCATTGTTGCCCAACTAGGAGAAAGCCATGGAATACCCCGCGACTGGATATCACCACATTACTGCCTGCGCCGGAGGAGCGCAGGAAGATGTAAATTTCTTCACCGGCATCGTGGGCCAGCGCTTGGCCAAACAGACCGTCCTGATGGACGGCAAGTTTCCGCACTATCACCTCTACTATTCCAACGCGAAGATCGAGCCTGGTTCGATCATGACCACATTTCCGTACAGCCGCCTCCAGGGTCGGCGCGGATCAGGACAGGTGCAATCGATCACGTACACTGTCGGCAAGGGAACGTTGTCGTTCTGGCAGGAACATTTCAAGAAGCACAAAGTCGAGCACGGGCCCATCGAAGAGCGCTTCGGACAAAAGTTCATCCGCTTCAGTCATCCTGTGGGTATAGCTTTTGAAGTCCAGGAAGACAAGGAAGACACGCGAACTGGCTGGAGCACGCCCGAAATCCGCGAGAGTGAGGCCGTGCGCGGTTTTCATGGAACGGTGCTCTCGGTGCGCGACGTCAAGGAACAGGAAAAATTCCTTATCGAGGCGCTCGGTTTTCGTAAGACCGGCGTCGACGGGAAATATCATCGCTTCGAAATCGCCGGCGGCGGAGCGAACAAGACTTTGATTCTTGTGCACGAACCGGATCGTGCGCCGGGAAGCTGGACATTCGGTGCTGGCACCGTTCATCACATCGCGCTGTGGGTCGAGGATGATGAAGCCATGGCCGCACAGAAAGCGATCTATGAGGAACTGGGCTACACCGACGCTTCCGAAATCAAGGACCGCTACTACTTCCACTCGATGTACGTTCGCTCGCCAGGTGGAATTTTGGTCGAGTGCTGCTGCAACGTCCCGGGCGGATTTGAAAAGGACGAGCCGGCGGACAAGCTCGGCACGAAACTGCACCTGCCTCCGTGGTTCGAGAGTCGCCGCGAGGAAATTCTCGCGACGCTCGAGCCGATCGTCGCTCCACCCACGGCAACCGCTCACGCCTGAAAACCGGAGCGAAGATCGGAATCCAGGGCCATGAAGAGAAGCGAAAATAGAATACTGACCACGCACGTCGGAAGTATCCCGCGCCCGCCGCAATTGCGTCAGCTTGCCGAAGCCGCTCAGCAATCGCCGCAGAACAAGCAGCAATTCGAGGCCGCGCTTCGGGAGTCCGTAGCCGAAGTCGTGAAAACGCAGGCGAAAGTTGGAATCGACATCGTTAACGACGGCGAGTTCGGCAAATCCAGCTGGGCCAACTATGTTCTCGAACGCATCACGGGCTTCGAGCGCCGGCCGAACGAGTTGCGACCTATTTACTGGCTTGGACGGGACCGGGACCGGTTTCCGGAAGTGATGGCTGCCGAGTTTCCGTATCTGTCGGGCGGTGTGCCGACCGTGGCTTGCATCGCTCCAATCAAATATAGCGACCGCAGCGACATCGATCGCGACATTGCGAATCTCAAATCAGCGCTGCAATCCGTAAAAGTTGAGGAAGCTTTCCTGCCGGTCGTCGCGCCCGCCAGCACCGCGTACGACGGCGTCAACGAATACTATCCGACGGAAAAGGATTACGTGTACGCGATCGCCGACGCGCTGCGGGAAGAATATCGCGCGATCTACGAGTCGGGTGTCGTCTTACAGGTCGATGACGCGGTTCTCGCCAACATGTACGATCACTTCGTGCAGCAGAGTCCGGAGAAGTATCGTCAATGGGCCGGGCTGCGCATCGAAGCACTCAACCATGCGCTGCAGGGCATTCCCGAGGACCGCGTTAGATACCACGTCTGCTTCGGCAGTTGGCACGTGCCGCATCTTGCCGACGCGCCGCTCGAAGAGATTGTTGGGTTTATTCTCAGCGTGCGCGCCGGCGCGTATTCAATCGAGGCAGCGAATCCGCGGCACGAACACGAGTGGCGCGTCTGGGAATCGCATAAGTTGCCCGACGGAAAGGTTCTCATCCCAGGTGTCGTAACGCATCATACGATCACGGTCGAACATCCTCGCCTTGTGGCCGACCGCATCGTCCGCTTCGCGCGCCTGGTAGGACGCGAAAACGTAATCGCGGGCACCGATTGCGGTTTCGCGCAGGCTCAGTTCATCCAGCGTGCGGCGCCTTCTGTGATGTGGGCGAAATTCGAAGCGCTCGTCGAAGGCGCGCGCATCGCCAGCGCCGAGCTTTGGCAAAAGGGTAAGATCGCGCAGCCGTCTTAGTCCTGCCTGTTCATCGAACAAACTGCAGAGAATTTCTAGTGGGCCCGCAAGGATTCGAACCTTGGACCAACGGATTATGAGTCCGCTGCTCTAACCGCTGAGCTACGGGCCCCACGCTCGTTAACTGTGAATGTTATCTGAAATCGACCGCATTTTCCGAAAGATTCGGGGAAGCGAGACGGGGCTGCAAAGCGAGCCGACATAGTACCTATCTGAGTGTCTCGCCCATTCTTGAATTTGCTCGAGTCGAGGTTATTCCAGTGATTTGCGGAAGCGCAGGATGCTTACGCTGAGCATCAGAAGCGCGAAGCCGGCCATAAGAAGCATGTCCGGCCACAGAACATTGAGCCCCACGCCCTTGAGGAAAATGCTCCGAAGAATCAAGATCACGTGGCGGAGCGGGTTGAAGTAGCTCAGCTTCTGAAAGAACGGAGGCATGCTGCTGATGGGCGTGCCGAAGCCGGAGAGGCTAGTCATCGGCATCGTGAAAAAAAACGCTGTGATCATCGACTGTTGCTGTGTCACCGCCAGCGTCGAAAGCAGGAGTCCCAAGCCAAGCGCCGAGAGCAAGAAGACCATCACCCCGAGTGCCAGCACGGCAACATGCCCACGAAGAGGCACTCCGAACCAAAGAGTGCCGACAAGTGTCAGCATCGCCGCGTCAAAGCATCCAATCAGAAAGAAAGGCACCGTCTTGCCGAGAATGAACTCCCATCGGCGAATGGGAGAGACCATCACCTGCTCGAGCGTGCCGATTTCCCTCTCGCGCACGACGGCGAACGCCGTCAGGTTCATGATCAAGATCAGCATCAAGTTCCCGAGCACGCCTGGAACGAAATACCACTCGCTCAACAAGCCTTCGTTAAACCACGGGCGCGTTTCAAGGCTGACTTGCGGAACAAACGGCACAAACTGCGGCGCGAGTCTTTGAACGCGGTCGATTTGATAGTCTTGAGCGAATCTTGCGCCGACCTGGCTCAAATACCCGAGAGCGACGAGCGCGGTATTGGAATTCGAACTGTCGACGATGACCTGAACCGAAGCGCCCTGGCCATTGCGCAGGCGTTGAGCGAATCCTGAGTCGATCTCAACCGCCAGAAGAAAATCGCCCTTGTCGATGCCGTCGCGAAGTTCATCTCGCCGAGCGACATATTTTGCGATGTGAAAATAGCGGCTGGAGGAAAAGTGAGAGATGAGTTCGCGGCTCTCCTGCGTATTGTCCCGGTCAATAACCGCGAGCGAAACGTGCTTGATCTCCATCGTAGCTGCGTAGCCGAAGATCACCATCTGGATGAGCGGCGGCCCAAAGAGCAGCCAGCGCGTGTGCGGGTCGCGCAACGTCTGGATAAACTCCTTCTTCAGCATTTGACGAATGCGCTCGATGGATTCACGGAATCTCATCCGAGCCTCTTCTTAAACGCGCGCGTCGAGAGCGCAACGAGTACAACCGCAATGGCTGCGAGCGCCGCAATGTCGCCGGCCAGCAAGCGAATCTCCGAGCCCTTCAAAAACACGTTGCGCAAGATGGAGACGTAGTATCTGGCCGGCAAGACAGCCGAAACCCACTGAACGATGAGCGGCATCTGGTCAATCGGGAAGATGAAGCCTGAGAGCAAGAACGTAGGAAGAAACGTGGCAAGCAGCGCCATCTGGCAGGCGCCGAGCTGGGATTTCGCCGTCACGGAAATGTAGTAACCCAGCGACAGCACGACCATCAAAAACAGCATCGAGCATCCGAACAGAACGATCCAGCTTCCGCGGAAGGGCACGTCAAACCACCATACGGCCGTTCCCGCGCAGATCGCGGTGTCCGTGATTCCGATAACGAAGTACGGAAACAGCTTTCCGATCTGAATCTCGAGCTTGCCGACGGGTGTCGAGATCAGTTGTTCCATCGTGCCGCGCTCCCACTCACGCGCGATCGTCAGAGACGTGAGAAAGGCGCCGACCACCGCCATCACGAACGCCACGACACCGGGAACGAGATTGGCCATGCTCTCGAGATCCTCGTTAAACCAAGTGCGCGGTTCAAAAGAGACGCTTGGTGCGCCAGCCGGAATCCCGCGCGCCTGCTGCCAGTCGATTTGAATCTGGGACGAATAGGTCTGAAGAATCGCCAGCGCATACCCCATCCCGATCGTCGCGGAATTGCTATCGCTCGCATCCAGGATTGCCTGCACCTTCGCCTGACCACTCGACCGGAGATCTTCGGAAAATTGCGGAGGCACAACGATGGCCACGCTGCAAACGCCATAGTCGATATTTCTGACGACGTCCTTGTAGTTGTCGGCAAGGCGCACGATGTTGAAGTAGTCGGTCGCCTGAAAGTGCTTCAGGAAATCCTGACTGGCTTGCGTGCCGTCCTGGTCGTAGATGCACAGCGGAACATGCTTCACGTCCAGGTTGACCGCGTACCCGAAGATAAAGAGCTGCACCAGCGGTATGACGAGAATGATCAGCAGGCTCCTCGGATCGCGCCGGATCTGCAGGATTTCTTTGTGGGCAATCGCGACGATGCGGCGCCAGCTCATGCGGCAACCCCTTTTTCTCCGATTGATCCACGCACCGTTGTGAGCGAAACAAATACGTCTTCGAGGCTCGGCGGGATTTCTTCGATGCGGGAGACTTGCACTTGCCGCGCCGAAAGAAATTCACGAATGCCCGGAATCGCCTCTGCGGCGTTGCTCACGACCGCGTGGATCGAGTTTCCGAACACGGCTGCGTCGAGCACGCCGGGAGCTTTTTGGAGCAGCTCCAAAGCCGTGCCGAGCGGCTCGCACTCGACGAGCAAGAGCTGACCCTTCATGTGCCTGCTCGTCAGCTCTGTCGGCGTGCCCATCGCGACGATGCGCCCGCGATCGAGAAGCACGAGGCGGTTGCAATATTCGGCCTCATCCATGTAGTGGGTCGTGACGAACACGGTGACACCTTCATGGACCATCGCGTGAATCAGGTCCCAAAACTGCCGGCGCGAAACCGGATCGACGCCCGACGTGGGCTCATCTAGGAACACAATCGGCGGCCGGTGCAGTACGGCGCAACCGAGCGCCAGCCTCTGCTTCCATCCGACAGCCAGTGAGGCCGTCGGGCTATTCTCCCGCCCCTCCAGGCCCGCCATCTTGAGCGCCCAATCGATGCGTTCGGGAATTTCGCGCGGGGGCACGCTGTACATCCCTGCGAAGAAGCGCAAGTTTTCGCGAACGCGCAGATCGTTGTAGAGCGAGAATTTTTGCGACATGTAGCCGATCTGGCGGCGAACGGCTTCGGGATTCTTCGCCACATCGATTCCAGCCACTCGCGCAAGTCCTGAAGTCGGCAACAGGAGTCCGCAGAGGATGCGAATCGTGGTGGATTTGCCGGAACCGTTCGGTCCGAGAAAGCCGAAGATTTCGCCGCGATGCGCTTCGAAGCTCACGCTGTCGACGGCAACGAAATCGCCGAATTTCTTCGTGAGCTTCTCGACCGTAACCGACGCTGCGCTGGTGTTCATTGCGGCCTCGCAGGGGACTGCGCTGTCGATCCGAGCGTCGGCCCCCCCTCCACTGCCGAAACGAAGAGGTCCTCGATGCTCGGCGTAGCCACTTCGGTCGATTGATAGGCGATCTTCGCGGCGTCCAGTCGCGCGCGTAGTTCCGGAAGACGCCGCTTGGCGTCGTCCACAAATGCGTGCGCGTGATCTCCCACGAGCAGGACATTGTGAACCCCGTTGGCACCTAGAAGGGCGTCCTGAATTTTCTCCGGGTCAGCGGACCGAATGACCACCACTCCACCCGGGAACCGCTTTTTCAGCGCGTCAGGATGATCACAGAAGAGCAGGCGGCCGCGGAACATCAGGCCGACTCGGTGGCAGCGCTCGGCTTCGTCGAGATACGACGTCGAAGTGAGGATGGCGACGCCCTGCGCCGCGAGCGAATAAAGGATGCGCCAGAAATCGCGGCGCGAAACCGGATCGACGCCGTTGGTCGGCTCGTCGAGCAGAATCACGCGCGGCGTGTGAATCAGCGCGCACACGAGGCCCAATTTCTGCTTCATTCCGCCCGACAGGTTGCCCGCCAGACGGCGGCTGAACTCGGCGAAACCCGCAGCCGCCAGCAATTGCGCTGAGCGGTCTTCGCGATCCTTGCGGCTGACGCCGAACAGATCGGCGTAAAACCGGATGTTTTCGTCCACCGTGAGATCTTCGTACAGGCCGAAGCGCTGAGGCATGTAGCTCAGATCGTGCTTGGCCCCCTCAGGGTCGAGCTTCACGTCGTGTCCAGCGACCGTCGCCGATCCGGAATCGGGAGTCAGAACACCGGCGAGCATTCGCAGCGCCGTCGTCTTTCCCGCGCCGTCCGGGCCGACCAGTCCAAATATCTCGCCCGGTTGCACGTCGAACGAAAGCCGGTCGACCGCGCGCACTTCGCCGAACCGTTTGCCCAGCTCGGAGACGACAATGGCGGGAGCGGAACTCATCGCGGGCCCTCACTTCACCTGGATGTAAGCGTCGGCGGGCATGCCGGGCTTCAGCTCGTGGTTTGGATTTTCGACGTCGATCTTGATGCGATATACGAGCGTCACGCGCTCCTTTTCGGTTTGCACGCTTTTCGGCGTGAACTCTGCGTCGGACGCGATCACGGAAACGCGGCCGCGATAGGTTCTGCCGGGATAGGTGTCGGCCCGCACGCTGACGTTCTGGCCCCAACGAACTTTGCCGAGGTCCGTCTCCGGCAAGTAGACGCGAAGCCAGATGTGGTCGAGATCGGCGAGAGTCACGATCGGCGTTCCGGACAATACGACCTCGCCGAGCTCCGCCTGGCGAACCAGCACAACGCCGTCGAACGGCGCGCGCAGCACGCTGTAACCCAGGCGGATCTTGGACATCTTCAAATTCTCCCGGGCCTGGCGAACATTGGCCCGCTCGACGTCCAGCTCTTCCTTGCGCGTTCCTTCGACGAGTTCGTTGAGCATTTCTTGCGCTCGGTCGTAATTGGCTTGTGCGCGAGTCACATTGGTGGCAGCTTGATCGCGAATCTGCCCTGAGATTTCGTCTTTCTCGTAGAGAGCCTCGTAACGCGCATAGTCTTTTTTCTTCTGGTCGACGTCGGCTTTGGCGTCGATCACGCTTTGCTTCGCAGCCTCAATATCCTGCCAGCGGCTGCCCGCGAGTCCGAGAGCGAGCTGCCGATTCCGCACGTGCTGCGTGGCTTCGTCGGTCATCACCTGCTGTTGGTAATCGTCGCTGTCGATCCGGGCCAGGAGATCTCCCGTCTTCATGGACATTCCCTCGTCCACGGGCAGATCGACGATGCGGCCAGGCACTTTGAAACTGACCAAGCTCTCGTGCGCTTCGATATTGCCCGAGAGCTTCAATTCATTGGGCGGCAGCCGACCGTTCAACCAGGCGTGATAAACGCGAACCCCCGCCACTGCAACCACGGCAACGACAGCTATGATGATGAGCGCGCGTTTCATGGCTGATTCACGCCTTTCTGGCCTTCGGACCCACCCGCCGAAGCAGTGGCGCCGACGTACTTTTGATAGTTTTTCTCTGTGGCGCCGAGCGCGCGAGCGAGCGCGGCGGCCGCGTCTTCATGTTCCGCGATGGCTGCAATGTGATTGTCCTGGGCGGTGGTGAGTGCGTCCTGAGCGGTGATGACCTCGATGTTGTCGGTGACTCCATTTCGAAAGCGATCCTCGGCCAGCGTCAACTCGCGCCGGGCCAGATCGAGATTCGCCTGCGTGACATTCACCTGCTGCTCGGCAGAGTGAATATCGAGCACGGCCTTGCGGAGATCCTGCTCGATGCTTCGCGCGAGATCACCGACTTGCGCTTTCAAACGCTCGGCCCGGCTTTCGAGTTGCTGCTTTTCTCCGGAACGATCCTTGTCGAAGATGGTGATCGAAACCACTCCTTCGATTCCGCCGCTCGAGGGCATCGTGCCGAAATTGCGGCCCGCCGCGCCGTAGTTGCCGTTGACGGAGAGCGTCGGGAAGTAGCGTGCGTGTGATGCCTCTTGCTGTTCGAGCAATGATTGCTGCTCGCTGGAGAGCGCGCGATAGTCGTCGCGGGCGGCGAGGGCCGCGGGAAGCACTTGATCGATATCGGGGGCGTCGATGTGGCGGAATTGTAGCTTTTCTGCGAGTTCGAGGGGCGTGCCCGGGCTGAGTCCCAGAAACCTCGCTAGGGCAAGCAGTGATGTCTGATAGTTGTCTTCCGCGACGAGCAGCGACTGCTGATCGCGGGCCAGCTCGACCTGCGCCCGAACGACATCGATAGCGGTTGCGAGTCCTTGATCGTGCTGATCGATGGCCAGCTTCTCCAGGATTTGCGACGTTTGAACTCGAGACTGCGCCGCCTCGATTTCCGCTTCCGCCGTCTCGGACTGGAGGTAGAGGCCGGCCGCTTCCCGCACGATCGCGTCGCGAGTGTCCTGATAGCTGAGTCGAGCGGCGTCCTCCTGCTGGATGCTCGCCTTCCAACGGTGATAGGCCTGGCGATCTACGATCGATTGCGACGCGAAGACGCGAAAATCGTAATAGGCATAGGGCCCGACCGTCTTCGGAATGCCGGGGAACGACAATCCCTCGATGCTGAGATTGTTCTTGAGCAGATTCGCGAGGGCGTCGCCGCTCGCGTGAGGAAGCAAAACGGCCAGGTTTCGCGTCCGAGTGCCCTCGGCCTCGCCTACTTCCGTGGCGGAGATCTGAATGTCGACGTTTTTCTTCAGCGCCAATTGAATGGCATCTTGAAGGGTCAGTTTCTGCGGTGTTTGTTGCGCCCCGGCTCGCGCCGCCGATGCTGCCAGCGCGAGGCAGATAGCGAGTAGGAATTTCCGTTGCCGTTTCATGCCGGCTCTCTTCCCCGCAAAACTGTCGGCCCTCTGGAGGCGTTCGCTCGGACGGCGCCGCAGAGCCCGCGCTGCACGAACTCGAGATGCGCTTCGCGATATGCCTCTAGGTCGAGACCGTGGCGCTTGCCAAGCAAAAGGCTCCATACGACCGCAAGAATTGCAGGCGCAGCCAAAATCTGCGGAAAACCTGTCACCTTGGTCGCGGAGAATTCCCCCGAAGCGATGCCTTTCTCCACAACGAGCCCAATCGCCGACGCGCCCGGTACGATGATTTCTCGATAGTAAATTTCGGAAAGCTCGGGAAATCTTTCGCCTTCGGCGATCAACAAGCGGAGAAGCGCGCGCGCCTTCTTGTTTTCGACAATTTCGACGTAGAGGCGCGAGAGCAAGTCGCGCAGCGCAGTTTGGCTCCCGCCGGCGAACTCCTGGACCTGCGCTTCTGCATCGGCTTGAACGGGGTGAATCAGGCGGCACAAAACCGCGCGAAACAGCGCTTTCTTATCGCGAAAGTGCAAAAAGATGGTTCCCTTGCCGATGTTCGCGCGCTTTGCGACATCGTCCATGCGGGCGGCAGCATAACCGTTCGCGGCAAACACCTCGAAAGCCGCGTCAAGGATCTGGGCGTGTCGCTCTGCTTGCTGGGAGCGCTTTCGAGCGACTTGTTTGGTGCTCTTCATCTGTCCGTCCCGTGGCCGCTGCAAGTTCCAGATCGAAACTGACCAGTCAGTCAGTGCGGCGACAGTTTAGGTTGGCAGCGAAAGACGCTCCGTGACTGCGCACACACACCGTCGTGATGCAGGTCACACGGGGATCAGCGCTCAACGATATCGCTGCGGAAGTCGACCATGGCCGAGGGCCTTTTGGCTTCGAAAAAGATGCAGCAGATGGGCTAGGAGAGCTGAAATCGATCAGAATCAAATGCGCGTTAGCGCAGTGGCTTCGTCATCGGCTAGATCAAGAATGTTGTCGAGGCGAACCATCTTCAACAACATATGGACGCGCTTGTTGGGCGCGAAGAACGTGCACTTTCCTCCAGCGCGTTTCAGCGTCGTGAAGGCACGCACCAGGGCGCCGATCCCGGAACTGTCAAGATCGGAGACTCCAGCCAGATTTACCGCGATGTGCGTGGATCCCGCATCCACGAGTTTCTGGACGTGGTCGCGAAAGTTTTCCTGCGCTTCCCCTAGTTTCAAAGGTCCGTCAAGATCGAGGATCGTTGCCGGTCCTGCCGTGCGGATTCGAATGTTCAAGCGTCCTCTCTTTTGCGAGTAAAACTAACTGAAATAGTTTCGCGGTTCAAGGGCCGTCGAGCGACTTTCTTGACGCGCAAGCTCCGTATTTGCTAGGCTTCGCCAGCCGCTCCTCGTCCCGTGCGGGGGCTTCAAATCGCGACGCACGAGCGGGTGTTTCCCGCCTCGGGAGAGTCATGGAACTTTCTGCCGCGCTCTTAGAACTTGCGGGCGTGTCTCTTGCCTGCCGTGATCAAGACACTCTTCTGAAAAACTTTGCCGCGCGGGTGGGATCTACCGTCGGAGCAAGGGGTGTGCTCGTCTGGTTGAACGGAACGGAGGCCGGCCTGGCTTGCCGGATGCGCTGGAACGAAGCGGGCGAGCGCTTCGCGCCTGCAGATGACGGTGCGGCCGACGACTTGCTCTCCGAAGTTTTCGAATCCGGCGAAACGCGCCGGCTGGGAACGAAGCAAGTTTCCGCAAATGTATTAACGCATCTCGACGACGCAAGCCGGTCGCGTGTGAAATCCGCGGTATTGGCGGTGCTCCCGGGACCGGAAGGCCCCGCGGGAGTGGTCGAAGTCCTCACCAAGCAATCGGGCGAATTCACGGCTGACGACGTGCGATTCGTCGAAGAAGCCAGCCGGCTCGCAGGCAGCGCGCTTACGAATCTCGAAGCGATCGAGGCCGAACGCCATTCGAACTTCGCGACCATGGAGCGTTTAACGGCGCTCTACGACCTTGGGCGAACATTTACCTCGACGCTCGAGCTTGCGGAATTGGTTCCGATCGTCGCGGAGAAAATTCGCGACATGCTTGGCGCGGGTGCGTGCAACGTTTGGTTATCGGATTCCGGTTCGCAAGAATTGCATCTGGCGGAACAAGCCGGCGAGGATCCGAGCGTCGAAAAAGGCGCGAGGGTTTCCTCGAGCGAAGGACTTCTCGCCGAAGTCGCCCAGCAGGCGAACGCGAAACTCGTGGAAGATCCCGCGAGCGAACCGGGACTGGCAGAACGCATAGAATCCGGCCGCGATTTTGTCATCGAGTGCTGGATGGCGGCCCCGCTGCGCAAAGGCGACGCGGTGCTCGGCGTGGTGGAACTTGTCAACAAGGCGGACGGAACTTCCTTCGATGAAGATGACCTGTTCTTGCTTGGAAGCGTGTGCGAGCAGGCCGCCGTCGCCGTGCACAACGCGAACCTGCTCGAGTCTGAGCGCAAAGCGCACGTTCTCGACGCGCTTTTGAAAATCTCTCAGGAAATCACGTCCACTTTGGACCTCGACCACGTTCTCACCACGGTCGTTCACCAGGCCGGATCGGTGGTGCCGTTCGACAAATGCGTAATCGGATTTTTCGACCGAGGCCGATTCGTGCTGGGCGCCGTTTCCGGCGAAGCCGAAGTTCCGAAGACGCGCGAGATGGAGGACCTGTCGCAACGGCTTGAGTGGGTCGCTACGCGCAGCGAGGCAGTTGCCGCCGATCAGCACGAGGACGGCTGGCAGGTCGAGCCAGAATTAGCGCACGCGCAAATCGTTCCGTTTCTCGAAAAGAACGAATACGGCGGGTTCTACGCGTTGCCGCTGCGCGACGAGCAAGGCGCGCTGGGTGCGATTGCGTTACTAAGTGGCGCAGCCGATTTCCTCAACGACAACCAGAAGGAAACGCTTGCCATTCTCGCCAGCCAGACGACCGTAGCGATTCGCAACGCGCAGCTGTATCAGCAGGTACCTCTCGCCAATATTCTTCAGCCGTTGGCGGAGCGGAAGAAGAAGCTCCTCTCGGCGCTGCCTAAGGGGCGTTGGCGCGAGTACGCCGAACGAGCCGGTATCGTTGCAGCGGCGCTGATCCTCATTCCGTGGCCCATGCGAGTGGGTACGGATGCGACCGTCGTTCCCGCTCAGCGGCGCGTTCTCAGCCCGATCGAAGGTGGAGTTGTGCAACGTGTTTACGTGCGTGAAGGCGACGCCGTGCAACCGGGCCAGCTCCTGGCTCAACTGGACGACAGCGAGGATCTCGTGCAACTCGCACAGGCGCAGGCCGCACTGGCGCAGGCCCGCCACGATCTCGCCGAGGCTGAATTCCGGAACGACGGTTCGGCGGCGGGGCAGGCGAAAATTCGCGCAGATCTTCATGCCGTGGAAGTTCAACTGCAGCAACAGCGCGTCGATCAATCGCAATTGCGCGCTCCTATCGCAGGGACGATCGTTACGCCAAAGGTTGAGGAGCGCACCGGCACAATGGTGAAGGCTGGCGAGCCGTTCTGCGAAATCGTAGAAGTCGACCGCATGGCCGCCGAGATGAGCGTCCCGGAGAGCGATTTAGGCTTGGTCCGCCCGGGACGAAAAGCAACGCTCAAGCTAAACGCATTTCCGACTTTTACTTTCGAGGGAACGGTCGAGCGGATCGGCGCTCAAACGAAGAGCGACGCGGGGCAGCAATATTTCTTGGTGCGATCCGTCTTCGACAACCGTGGTGGCCTCGCGCGAGACGGTATGGTTGGGCGCGCGCGCATTCGCGCCGATGGAGGATGGTTCGACAGCGGGTGGTATCCGGTCGGATACGTACTCGGCCGCGATCCCTCCCGATGGTTGTGGCAAAAGGTTTGGGACTGGCTGCCATAGGAAAGGAGCCAAAATGACGAAGCGCGGCATGCTTTTATTCGCCGCAATGATCGGGCTGGCTATCGCTGGATGCGGAGATTCATCGGTGGCGTCATCGTCGCATGCGGCGCCGATGCCGGCGACTAGTTCGCAGCCAGTGGTTCAGACTCCGTCGGCTCCTCCCGCGAGCGCTGCGCCACCCGCCGGGGCGCTGAGTGTTCTGTCGGTCGAGCATCAGGTTGATGTCGCCACGCAGCGTGACGGTGTCGTCGTCTCGGTTGCCAAGGACGAGGGCAGCATGGTCAACAAAGGCGATATCCTTGGACAGCTCGATGACCGGACCCTTCAGATCGAGCTTGTTAAGGCGCGCGACGATCTGCTGGTTGCGCAAAACAACGTGAAGTATAAGGAAGCAGAGCTGAAGGCCAAATCTGCGGCGTTCGACCGGCAACAACAGCTTCGGAAGCTCGGGCTATCAAGCCAAGCTGATCTTGAAGCCGCCGATTTCGAGGCCAAAGGGGCGGAGTACGACCTGCACGGCTGGGAAGCCATGGCCGAAAGCAGCCAGGCCGAGATCCACCGCCTCGAGCTCGAGATCGACCAAACCCGATTGCGCGCACCCTTTTCAGGTGCAGTCGTAACCCGATACATCCGGGAAGGTCAGGAGGTCGCAAAAGGCGACAAATGCTTCCGGGTCAGCCAACTTGGGCCACTTCAGGTGCAGTTTCAAGTTGCCGAAACCGCGGGCCCTCGCCCTAGGGATGGGGCGCTTGTTAATCTCTCGCTTGTCGAGGACTCGGGGCGCTCGTTGACCGCTCGAGTCGTCAAGGTCAGCCCGATCGTCGATCCGGCAAGCGATAGCTACAACGTCACTGCCGAGCTAACGGGCAAGGGACTGGCGGACCTTCGTCCGGGCATGGCCGTGCGAGTGGTCTGGCCTGGCACCGGCCGTTCTACGCCCTAGCGAATCGACCCATGCGTTTCGGACCCACCAGCCTCCGTGCATCCAGCATCCTCGCCAAGGGATTGCGGCGCCCAAAATTCCGGACCGAATTGCGCGTGAGCGAGCAGACCCTCCTGGGAGAGAAAAGCTACGTCGTCAAAGTTCCGGAAACAAACTCCTACAATCGGTACGGTGCGACCGAATATGAACTTCTGACGCTGTGTGACGGAACGCGGACAGCGGCGGACGTGGCGGCCGCGTGGAATGAGCGCTATCCGGATTCCCAGCTCGGCGACGGGCAAGTCTCGGAATTCCTGGATAGTGTCGAGCCGGGTATGTGGGAACAATCGCTCGGAGAGAAAAACCTCGCCGTGCTCCAGCGAATCCGCGAAGACAGGAAGAGCCGCCTAGATCAGTCGAGCATGCTTTACCTGACATTCAAAGCGTGGGACCCGAACCGAACCCTCGAGAAAATGGACCCGTACTTGGGATGGATGTTTACGCGCGGTTTTGTGATCTTCTCCGTGCTTTTGTTCGTCGCGTCGGCTTACCTCCTGGCAGGGGACTGGGCGCACGTCAAGAGTGATACGGCCGCGCTCTATACGTTCGCGGGCAAAACGGCTTACGACATCTGGATTTTCTGGATTCTTCTGTTTGCGTTGGGCGGAATACATGAGTTTGGCCACGGACTCACGTGCAAGCACTTCGGCGGTGAAGTCCATCAGATGGGATTCATGCTCATCTACTTCACGCCGGCGTTTTATACGGACACGACGGACAGCGTCCTCTGCGACCGATCGAGCCGCCGCCAGTGGGTTCTTTTTGCCGGAATCTGGATCGAACTGGTCGTCTGCGGAATTTGCGTCTTCATCTGGCGATTCACCGTGCCGGGCACTTTTATCAATGATCTCGCGTACAAAGCGCTGCTCTTGAGCGGGATCCAGGGAGCCCTTCTGAACCTGAATCCACTGATCAAGGCGGACGGCTACTATGCTCTTTCAGAATTTCTTCACGTAGATAATCTTCGCGAAGAGTCGTTCGCATTTCTGAGAAGCTGTTTTCGAAAATATGTCCTTCGCGAAGATATGGAACTGACGGCCACCACGCGTCGTTTGCGTCGCATCTATTTCATCTTTGGTATGACGGCCATCGTCTATAGCACTTTGCTCACGATACTGGCCGTGGTATTCGTGCGGAACGTCTTCGTCAGCAAATTCGGCGATTGGGGATACCTGCTCACTCTGGCCGTTGTGTATCTCTTTGCTCGTAAAGGCGTGCGCAAGGCCGTGCCGCAGGTTCGCGCCTGGTGGCGCGAGAAGCAGGAGGAATATATGGCGTGGAAAATGACGCGTGCGCAAAGTCTTGGAGGATTGGGCGTGGCGCTCCTGCTTTTGATACCGCCGATTCCGTCGCGAGTCGCCTCTGACTTCGTCTTGCAGCCGGGAAGAGACGCGCATGTGCGCGCCGCGGCGTCCGGGGACGTGCGCCAGGTTTTTGTCAGACAAGGGGATCACGTGGAAGACGGACAGCTTCTCGCGTCGCTTGAGAATCCCGAAATCGAGGCGCGCGCTCAAGCGCTCGCCCAGCAGCTTGCGCTCGCGAACAGCAATGTCCGATCGGCTCAGGCTCGTGCCAACCAAGAAATGATTGGGGCTGCGCTCGCAACTCAGGCCAGCCTTCAAGAGGAGTGGCGGGTCGCACAAAAGAAAGCCGATGCGCTGATGATTAGAGCTCCATTTGCTGGAATTGTTTCAACGCCTGGTGTTGAGCAGAAGACAAGCGAATACGTTTCAGCGGGAGACGAATTCTGCGAAATCGTCGACCGTACGACGATGGAAGCGCGGATCTTAGTGCACGACTTCGAACTCGAGGATGTAGCGGCTGGGACGCGTGCGCAGTTGAAGGTAGTTCCGTACCCCTACCGCACCTACGCCGGGAGCGTCGATCGAATTCTGCCTGCTGCGGCCCAGGACCGGCCCGTCGCCCAACCGCAACAGCTCACGCGCCTTGGCCAGGACCTGACGAACTATTTTGCGGTCGTCATGGAGTTTCCGAATCCCGATGGCTCCCTGACCGAAGGAATGACCGGAACAGCGAAGATTTCCGGCAAGACTCGCCCGCTTGCTTGGCAAGCAGCGCGTGGCGCATGGCGGTGGGTGCGCTCGCAAATCTGGTAAATCCATAGCGCCGCGACGCATTGCTCGCAAACTAGAACGCCGTGCTACCTACAGGCCGTGCTTTCGGCAGAGATAGTTCAAGCGGTTGCGATCCACTCCGAGCAAGCGGGCAGCTTCGGCCTTTCCTTGCTTGGCCTGTTGCAACGCTTCTTGTAACCAGCGCCGCTCGTATGCTTCGAGTTCCTTGTCGAGATTGATTCTGCCGTTGGGCATGTGGAATCGGCCTTTCAGATCGCGGCTGGCTGCTTGCACGATTTCCGGGGGCAAATCGCTCAAAGCGATGGAATTGCCATCGGTCATCACCACAAGCCGCTGGATGGCGTTTTCCAGCTCGCGTACATTTCCCGGCCACGAATAGCGCTTCAGAGCGAGAAGGGCATCGGCTTCGATGTGTTTGACAGGCACGCCGTTTGCCGCGCAGTACACGCCGATGAAATAGTCGGCCAGAATGGGAATGTCTTCGACCCGCTCGCGCAGCGCCGGCACGAAGATCGGAACCACGTGAATCCGGTAGTAGAGATCCTCACGAAAGCGCCCGTCGCGCGTCATCTCTTCCAGGTCTTCATTCGTGGCGCTAATCAGCCGGAAATCCACGCGGATCGGTTTCTTGCCGCCGAGCCGCGTCAGCGCGCGCTCCTCCAGCACGCGAAGCAGCTTGCTTTGCAGCGCCGGCGTCAGCGTGGCGATCTCGTCGAGGAAGAGCGTGCCCTGATGCGCCATTTCGATGCGCCCTTCCTTGGTCGCGGCGGCGCCAGTGAATGCGCCCTTTTCATAGCCGAACAATTCGGACTCCATCAGCGTTTCCGGCAGCGCCGCGCAATTGACGCTGACGAACGCCCGGTTGCGCCGCGGGCTCTGTTCGTGGATGGCGCGGGCGACAAGCTCCTTGCCCACGCCGCTCTCTCCGCGTATGACCACATTCGTCGAGGCGCGCGCGATTCGTTTGATCGATTCGAATAGATGCCGCATCGAATCGGTCGCGCCAATGAAATCGCCGAGGGTGTTCTTGCGGCTGATCTCTTCGCGCAGAATGCGGTTTTCGCGTTGGATGCGAAGCTTTTCGACAGCCCGCTCGAGAAGATGGCGCAGAACGTCGGTATCCACCGGTTTGATGAAGTAGTCGTACGAACCTGCGTCGATTACCTTAAGTGCGGTCGATTTCTTTTCGTCGGAACTGAGAACGAGAACGAGCGTATCAATCTCGCTCCCAACGAGGCGGGCTAGGAGCTCCGTGCACTCTCGAATCCCTCCGGACGCGATGGGCAGGCCCAGAAGGAGAATGTCGAGTTCGGATTCCTGCAAGAGCTTGTACGCGGCCTCGTAGTCCTTGCCTTCGAGCACTTCAAAGTGTGAGCGCAACGAGGAGGCGATCTTCGACCGCAAGCCTTCGTCGTCGTCGACGATCCCTACTCTGGGCTTGGAGGCTGCCGGAGCGATCTGTGGTCTCCGCACGCGGACACGGGAAAAAACTGCAAGACAGGGATCAGGCCGCGCCCCGCGGCATCGGGATTGTAGGTACCAGCCAGTCCGCTGTCAACGAAGAGCCCCCAAAAGAGGCCCGATTTTGGGCAGTTGGCTAACTGGTCGCTCCTAATCTCATAGCGGAGACGAAAACGAATGGGACGCGCGGCACAGCTAGGAAACTCTTTCGAAATTTCCCATCGCGGAGAGAGAGGACGCACTAAAATGCACGCATGGCCCGAGGATGGGAAAGCAAGTCAGTCGAAGATCAGGTTCAAAATGCTCAGTCGAAAGCTTCAGACGAGCCAAAGCGGCACCTCGCTCCGTCGGAAGCGGAATCGCGGCGCCGGAGGGAGGTTTTACTCCTCTCGCGAAATCGAGTGCAGCAGGATTTGGAGCGAAGCCAAAATCCCCGCTATCGCGATCAACTCAGCCGAGCGCTCGCCGACATCGATTCACAGCTAGACGCCCTGGGAGATGTCGTCTGATCGCGGATGCTGCTGACCGGAGATTAGTCGCGCGGCGGCTCGGGTTCTGCATCTTCGATGAAAAAGACGCCCACGCCGTTCTGGCTTTTGGTGCGGCCATCCTCGCAGTGAGTAACGGTCGCTCGCAGGGATAGTGCGCCCGCCCCGTTTTGATTCTCCTGGGGCTCGATCACCACGCGCAATTCCGACTGCAACCGCGGCCGGTGGCTCATGCACAAGTACGCACCCTGAACGCTGATATCGCGCAGCGTCGCCTTTTCCTCGAACGGCTCCCCGTCTTCTGTCAGGCCGCTTACGCTCGCGGTGAACGCCAGCCTTCGTCTCTGTCCGAGACGCGCTTCGGGCAAAACGATGTCCGTACCTCTTCCGTCTAGAGAGATCGACATTCCCTCCATCGCCGCCCAAGTCGACGGAAACTCCTGGCGCGCGGCTGAAAGATATCCGTCCACAACGCGGCTGGACGAGTCCGGATCGTGGTGAAACAGAACCAAATTTTTCACTTTCGTTTCCCGCGCGATCTTCACTCCTTCAAGCCAGCAAGAATGTCCCCATCCTTTGCGTGTTGACGCGAGCTGCTCGGGCGAATACTGCGCGTCATAGATCAGCACGTCCGCGCCCTGCGCGAGTTGCCTGAGATTGTTGTCATATTCTGCCACTCCGGGCTCGTTGTCCGTGGCATAGACGAACGAACCGGCCGGCGTGTCCAGCCTGTATCCGAGACAGCCCTGAGGGTGGTTCAGCCAAGTTGTGGTGATGTGCGTCCCATCGATGTCCCATTGTTCGCCGCCGTCGATTTCACGGAAGAAACGCGACGCGGCCATCGTGCTCACATCGATCGGGAAGTAGGGGCTTGCGAGCTGCGCTTCGAGCACCTGGCGCAGGCTGTTGCGCCCCAGATATTTCGATTGAAAGCTGTAAAAGTGGAATCGGTTCTGCGCTTCGAAAAAAGGATGGAAAAACGGAATGCCCTGGATGTGGTCCCAGTGATAGTGCGTCACTAGGACGTGCGCTTCGATCCCGCTTTCGCCACGCCACTTCGTCCACCGGCTGTTAAGCGCGTGCAGGTGATTTCCGAGCATGCGCAGGCCGGTTCCGCAATCGAGGATGAATCGCGTTCCATTCGGCGCCGTGATCTCGACACAGGAGGTGTTGCCGCCGTAGCGCCACGAATCGCGCTCCACCGTCGGAGTCGAGCCTCGAACCCCCCAGAAGACCAGTTTGGCGACGTTTTGCGTCATTTTCCGGCTCGCCGCGCGGTGCGCTCGCGAATCCCCCATTGAATCTTGCGGCAGCAGATCATTTCATGGTAGGTTTCAGCCGCAAACGAAGTCAATTGAGTTTCCCCGCGGCACACCGTGAAACACACTTCCCTTGACGTTCTCGCTGTTACGACAACCTCGAACTTCCGCACGCTCAGCGACTGCGAGTAGAATTCGCTTGATGCACGCGCACTCGCAATCGGAGCACAGCCACGCTCACACCGACGCATTGGCTGGCAGCGCTACCGGGATCTTGGGATTGGCCGTCGTTGCGACGCTGATCCTAGTGATTGTCGAGATGCTGGCTGGTTATGCGGCGCATTCGATGGCGCTCGTCGGAGACGCGGTTCACAATCTTACGGACGTTCCAACACTCGTCATTTCTTGGCTGGCCATGCGCTGGGCTCTGCGGCCGCCCACACATGAGAAGACCTATGGCTACCATCGCGCGGGGATTCTAGCCGCTTTCGTCAACGCGATCATTCTCGCGCTTGCGGCGCTGTTCGTGATCGCCGAATCAATCGACCGTCTCCGCCACTCGATCGAAGTCCGCGCCGGCTTGATGCTGTGGGTCGCGGTTCTCGCCCTGATCATCAATGGAGGCATTACGCTCAGCGTTCATCGGGGACGCCGCGATCTCAACGTCCGCACGGTTTGGATTCACAACCTCGGCGATGCCCTCTCGAACGTAGCCGTTATCGCAGGGGCTTTGCTGATCCGATGGACCGGCGCACATTGGATCGACGCAGTGATCGGCATCGGCATCGGCGGCATGGTGTTGTGGTCGGCTCAGCGCATATTGCGCGAGAGCGGCCACATCTTGCTCGAAGGACTTCCGCGGGGAATCCAGCTCGAAAGCGTAGCCGGTGCAATCCTGCGCATCGAGGGCGTGCAGGAAGTGCACGACATTCACATCTGGACGCTCGGCACCGATCTGCACGCTCTCTCGTGCCACGTTCGAATTCCCGACATGCACATGGAAGAGAGCGAAAAGGTCCTCACGAGCATTCGCGAGGTCCTCACGCGCGACTTCCACATCACTCATACGACGATTCAGTTCGAGCGCGCCGGACTGCCCGCGAAAGCCGGACTGTACATGCCGGCACCGGCCCAACGATCGGTGAAATAGTGCTCAACGCCTGGTGCGACGAATCCTTGGCGCAGGCTGGCATCGAGGGCAGAAATGGCTGCTTCGACCGGCAACGATGGTTCTGCGAATGATCGCGCCGCAGCGGAAGCATTTCTTTCCATCGCGCTGGTAAACGCGGTGGCGCCGTTGAAAACCGCCGAGATTTCCGTCCGAGTCCACGTAGTCCGCAATCGACGATCCCCGCAGCCGAATCGCATCGTTGAGCACCTCGCGAACGGCCCCGTACAAACGCCGCAATTCATCCGCCGTGAGCCTCGCGCCGAGCCGCATGGGATGGATTCGCGCGCGCCACAGGCTTTCGTCAGCGTAGATGTTTCCAATGCCCCTCAACACATGCTGATCGAGCAGCAGCGCCTTGATTCGCGCGCGCCGGTCCTTCAGCAAAGCGACGAATTGCGCTTCCGATGCTTCCAGCGGATCGAGTCCGAGCGAGCCGAGAATTTTCTCGGCCGCGGGGTCTTGCAGAAGACCTATGCGGCCGAATCGGCGAGCATCCGTGTAGCGCAATTCGCGGCCGTCATCGAGCGCAAAGAAAACGTGAGTATGCTTCGCGACGGTTTCGGCGGGATCGCAGGTAACGAGTCGCCCCGTCATGCCGAGGTGGATGAGCAGGGAAGAGCGATGCGAGTTTCCGTTAGACGATTCGAGATCGAGCAAGAGGAATTTTCCGTGTCTCCGAACCGCCGCGATTCGTGCGCCGGGAACTTGCTGCTCGATGATCGCGGGGTCATCGATGAAATCCGTTTTTCCGAGGCGCACTCCCGTGATGCGCCTTCCGGGCAATACAGCGCGGAGACCGCGAGCGATTGTCTCAACTTCAGGAAGTTCCGGCATGGTTCCTTAAGGCGCAAACCGCCACAGACTGTGGGTATCCATTCTAGTCGAGTTTCGAACTTCAGAATTTAAGGCAATGGGATGCCCGGCGACGCGACGATTCCGGCCATGCGCAAGATCTCCGCGTACTCTTCATCGGTCAGCGGACAAATCGTAAGGCGAGTGTTCTTGAGAAATTTGATCTTACGAAGCAGGCGATTGTCCCTCAGTTCGGGAAGCTTCACCTGCCGTGGAAGGCGCTCGATCGCGCGCAAGTCCACCACGAGCTTCTTGCTTTCCGGATCGACCGGATCGGGATAGGGATCGCGCGTGACCTCAGCGAGCGCATAGAGAGAATGCTCGGGCTTGCCGTGGTAACACAGCGTCCGGTCGCCCCTGTGAACCTGTTTGAGCTGTCGCGCCGCGTCGGGACGGTTCCCGGCGTGGCGCCACATTTCTTTGCCTTTTACGAAGAGGGTATCCCAGTGGTAGACACGGGGGTCGACGGCCAGCAGCCAGCGCCTGGGTTTGGTCGGAGCCTGCGTCATCCGTAAAAAGAGCCGCGCGCACTATACACGGAAGCGCTGGCCAAGTGGGGAAAAACATCCCTCTTGGTAACAAAAAGTTGCGAAATTCTCTGTGGAAATACGCCGTACTGAACCGATTCTTAGGCGCTCTTTACCCGACGTCCACATAGACCTCGTCGCCTCGGACCTCGACAGGATAGGCATCGACGCTCAAGCCGCCGTGGGGAACTACCTGGCCGGTGGTCACGTCGAACTGCCAGCCGTGCCAAGGGCAGGTCACGACAGTGCCTTCGAGCTCACCCTCGCCTAGCGGACCGGCTTGGTGGGCACATATCCCGCTGATAGCACAGAACTTACCAGCTACGTTCGCCAGCGCGACCGGCTTTCCGCCTACTTGAACCTCGCAAATCTTCCCAGTAGCTACGTCACTCTTCTTCGCCGCTCGCTCAAAGCCCATTCTCACGCTCCTCGATTGTCTGCGTCTTCTACGTTTCTTCGGTGAGTCGGACCACGCGGTAAGTAACAGCCGCTGCCTCAGTCTCCGCTGGATCTGGCCGCGGTCGCCTGGCCCTCGACCTTGCTCAGAAGCTGCGCAAATTTCGCTTCGCGCTCTTTCTGATCGTGGCCTTGATAGATCTCCGCGATCTGCGTCGCGTTCATCGAGCAGAACTTCGGCCCGCACATCGAGCAGAACTTCGCTTCCTTGTAGAAATCGTCGGGAAGCGTTTCGTCGTGCATGGCGCGCGCCGTGTCCGGGTCGAGCGACAGCTCAAACTGTTTGTTCCAGTCGAATAGAAATCGCGCATAGCTCAGTGCGTCGTCGCGATCGCGCGCGCCCGGGCGGTGCCGCGCGACATCCGCCGCATGAGCGGCGATCTTGTACGCGATCACGCCTTGGCGGACATCATCAGCATTCGGCAGCCCGAGATGCTCCTTCGGCGTCACGTAGCAGAGCATCGACGCGCCGTGCCAGCCGATCATCGCTGCACCGATGGCGCTCGTGATGTGGTCGTACCCCGGCGCGATATCGGTGACGAGCGGTCCGAGCGTGTAAAACGGCGCCTCGTAGCACAGCTCGTTTTCCTTTTTCACCTGCAGCTCGATTTGGTCCATCGGAATGTGGCCGGGACCTTCGATCATCACCTGCACGTCGTATTCCCAGGCTTTTTTCGTTAGCTCGCCAAGCACCTTCAGTTCCGCAAACTGCGCCTCATCACTCGCGTCGGCCACGCACCCGGGACGTAGCCCGTCGCCGAGCGAGAAGCTGACGTCGTGCTTTTGGAAAATCTTGCAGATCGAGTCGAAGTTTTCGTACAAGAAATTCTGAGCCTTGTGATAGCTCATCCACTGCGCCAGCAGCGCTCCGCCGCGGCTGACGATTCCCGTGATTCGGTTGCGCACGAGCGGCAGGAATTCGCGCAGCACGCCTGCATGGATCGTCATGTAATCGACGCCTTGCTCGGCCTGCTCCTCAATCACTTCCAGCATCACGTTGATATTCAAATCTTCTGCGCGGCGCACGCGCGAGATCGCCTCATATATCGGCACTGTGCCGATTGGAACGGGAGACGCATCGATAATCGCCTTGCGGATCGCCGGGATGTCCCCGCCGGTCGAAAGGTCCATCACCGTGTCCGAGCCGTAGTGCACTGCTCGATGCAACTTTTCGAGTTCGTCGCCGACGTTCGAAGTGGTCGCGGAGTTTCCGATGTTGGCGTTGATCTTGCAGCAGAACGCGACGCCGATTCCCATCGGCTCGAGGTTGCGATGGTGGATATTGGCAGGGATGATCGCGCGGCCGCGCGCCACTTCGTCGCGCACGAGCTCCGGCGCAAGTTTCTCGCGCAGCGCTACGTACTGCATTTCTTCGGTCACGACGCCCTTGCGCGCGTAATGCATCTGCGAAAAATTCCGTTCATCCCCGCTTGCTCTGAGCTGGGGCGACGGGTTCATCGCTGCCGTTCGCTTCTCGATCCACTCATCCCTCAGTGCCATAAATTCCTCGCTCTTGCTCGCGGTTGCTTCGCGTACTGCTGCAACCGCGCTCATTATCGCACCGCCGTACTCGCGCGGCAACACAGCGGACGAGGCGATCGCCGCATCGGGGCGCGTCAAGCGATACGTGCAGCTCCATAGCTATTGACATGCTGTCCCTCCCGGCGTATTGCTTCTCGTAATTGAGCTCGCAAATGCTTATGTGCAAGACGATGAACTGCTTGCAGATCACGCCGGCCAAGCTGCTCGTGGTGACCCTTGCGCTATTCTGGACCTATGGCGTCGCCTTCGCGCACCATGGTACTTCGCGCTACGATCTCGATAAGACCATTACACTAAGCGGGACTGTCACCGGATTCGATTGGGGCAATCCCCACTGCCTGGTTCACATGGACGTGAAAGGTGACAAGGGCGAAATCCAGCACTGGACGCTGGAACTTGCGTCACCCTTCACCATGTCCCACGTCGGCTGGAATAAGGATTCGCTCAAGCTTGGGGACGAACTCGTTGCGGAGACGCATCCCGCTCGGAACGGTGTCGCTCTCGGTATCAGCGCCACGTCCCGAAATGTGATGAAGTTCGTCGTCAACGGGAAGCCGCTCTCCACGCAGTAATCACCTCGCAGGAGACGCGACTCAGAACGTGAATTTCACTGCGAGCTGAACGAGCCGCGGATCGACCGCGCTAATCACTCTGCCAAACGTCTGCGTGTCTTCCACCTCTCCATCCACGGAAGCGGGTCCATAAAACTGAGCATGGTTGAAGGCGTTGAACGCTTCGGCGCGAAAATCGACCGACTTCGATTCGGTGAGCCGCAGGTTCTTGGTGAGCTGGATATCGAAATTGTTGATGCCGGAGCCGTAGAAAAATCTTCTTCGCGCGTTGCCAAGCTGCCCAAGCGTTTCCGGCTGAAATAACGACGCATTAAACGCGGGCCTTCCATTGCGCGGGTTGGTGTTGATTTCGAGCGGCCCCGGCGCGAATTCCGGCGTGTCGAGCAAATTGTTGTTTACGCCATTGCCGAGCGTGCCTAGCAGCGAGTTATCAGAATCGTCGTAGAGCGTTATGGGGAAGCCTGTAGCAAGTCGCGTCGTGCCCGAAATGCTCCAGCCCTCGGTCGCGCGATTCGAATGTTTGAACAGACGCTCGAACGGGAGATCGTAGCTGTAGGTCGCCACGAAGTTGTGCCGCATATCCCATGACGAAACTGCGCGGCTAAGCCGCGGATCGAACGGGTTGATTTGTTCTCCGATATTCGAAGCCTGATCGATCGATTTCGCATACGTGTACGCGAAAAGGAAATTTGCTCGCTTGCCCGTATACCGAAGATTCGTTTCGAGCGCGTTGTAGTTGGAGTTGCCGATGGTCCGCTGCGCCGTCGTCGCGCCGTACTTTCCGTACAGCTCCGGATCAGACCCCAGGCCGGCGTAACCCGGAACATTCACGTCCCTCGTCCCTTCATAAACCTGATCCGAGGCTGACGTGTACGTGGAGTCCTCGCCGTAAGGCCCGCATGTGGCGCTGCCCGGCGCAACCGCAGCCGGATTGCTGAGGCTCAGGCAGAGCGCGCTATTGCCCGCGTTCGTCGGCACAAGCACAAGCGTGTGATGTCCCTGGTTTCCCACGTAGCTCATCGTCAGCAGGATGCTGGGCGTAATCTGCCGTTGCACCGAGAACATATAGTCCTCGGCGTACGGCACGTCGTTGCGGTAGTAGAAGTAAGGATCGGCGCTGATCGGCGTAACCGCGGCCCAATCGAATGCCGTGTACGGATTCTTGGCGGAGACTGTATTCGGCGGAAACGCGATCGGATAGGGATTGAGGTTATCCGTGCCGTCGCCCGCATCGATGAACGGCGTCGCAAAGAGCGGCGGCGCGGGGCTCAAATAGTTGTATCCAAACGGCGGAACCGCATACATGATGCCCGCCGAGAGTCCCGGAAAGGCCGAATAGAAAATTCCGTAGCTCGCTCGAATGCTGCTTTTTCCCGGGCCGCCGAAGATTTTTCCAGCGAGCCCGCGGCCGAAACGCGGTACGTACGCCAAGCCGATTCTCGGCGCGAAATTATGATACTTCGAAGGCGACAACGTGCTCGGAATCCCCGGATCTCCGGGCACGACCAGCCCCGGAATCGCATTCGGATATAGAACCGACTGCTCTCCGGGCACAACGGTCTGAATGTTGTTGTTCTTCTCCCACCACGGCATGATCAGGTCCCACCGCACGCCCAAATTGAAAGTCAGATCGCTTCGAGCGCGCCAACTGTCCTCGAGAAAGGCTCCGGCGTAGCGATTGCGCAAATAGAATGGCTGGCCCGTGGACTGCGTGAAATTGCTCGGCACGCCTAGAAGGAAGTCGGCAAACGCCGATCCGGTCTCAGTGCCAAGAATGTTGAACGTACCATTGAAAGTCGCGTTGGGATGCTCGTTGACCTGATCGAGGTGAAATTGCCCGCCGAACTTCAGCGTGTGGGCGCCGATCACCTTCGAAATCGCATCGCCAAGGTACAGCGTGTTGTTCCACTGATTTACGTTCGTGATCGGCACTCCCATGATGAAGGACGGGAAAACGATATTCTCCACGCCTTCGAATTGCGGCGCCTGCACCGTGATTCCGGGCGTGCCCGCTCCCGTCTCAAACCCCTGCGATTCTAGGCTGACGCCGAGCCCGCCATTCGGCTTTCCAATATTGTTCGCGTTGCGAATCAGTCCCGCGTGAAATTCGTTGACCGTATTCGTTCCCAGCGTCTTCGTGTAGCCCAGCGTGAAGAGCTGCGCCTGACCGATCGTCAATGCGTCGAATCCGGGCACGCTCGCTCCGCCCTGCGCGCCCGGATACGGATTGTCGAGCCGGTAGTTGTCGAGGAAATAGTAAAAGCCGAGCTGGCCCCAACGGGCGTTCGTGTCCACGCGCCCGGCGAGCTTGTCGTCGCGCACGGTCTCCGAAAACGCGGAGGTCGAAAACTCGTCGGTGCCGATATTCGGTTTCGGAATGTACTGCAACAGGTGCTGAGCGGGCGCCGACCACGCCTTCATCAGAATCATGTCGCCCGGAAACACCTCCGAGTACGGCTCGCCCTGCGTCACCGTGTAGCCGAGCTCCTCGGTGAGCAAGTTTGCGATGTACGGCCCGCTTACGCTACCAGTGATGGACGAGGCGAGATCGGCGAGATTGCCGTTGCGATCTTGAGTGGAAGGCACCGTCACGATCGGCGACGTGATTCCTTCGTTTGTGCGCGTTCCCTGATAGTCTGCGAAGAAAAAGATCTTTTGCGCCTTAACCGGACCGCCGATCGTCCCGCCGAATTGATTCTGGCGGAAGACGCCGCGCGTATCCGCAAAGTAGTTTTTTGCGTCGAGATCCGTGTTGCGTAGAAATTCGAACGCATTGCCGTGGTACGCGTCGCTGCCGGACTTCGTCACCACGTTGATCATGCCGCCGTTGTAGTTCCCGTATTCGGGATCGAAGTTGGTGGTCAGCACGCGAAATTCCTCGATCGAGTCGAGGTTCGGAATCACCGACGTTCCACCATTCATGTGTTCCTGCACATCCGTGCCGTTGACCATGAATCCGTTTGACGATTCCCGCTGCCCGTTGATCGACACATCTCCGGGATTCAAATCCCCGGACGGATTGATCGTTCCCGTCACGCCTGCCATGATCACTGAAGTTGGTGTGAGCGTCGTCACAGGACTCACTCCGGGCTGAATCGCTAACAGATCGGTGTAGCTGCGGCCGTTCAAGGGCAGGGAAGTGATCTGTGCCTCTTGCACTACCTCTCCCAGATGAGTCGCGACGGTGTCCACCTGGGTTTCAGCGGCAGCGCTTGTAACCGTGACTGTTTCACTTTTTTCGCCGAGCTCGAGTTGCACGTCGACCCGCACTGCCGCATCCGCATCGACAACAAGCCCCGTCTTCTTTTGCGTTTTGAATCCTGTGGCCTCGACGGTCAGCTCGTATCGGCCGACCGGAAGGCTCGGAAAAGAATAAAATCCTTGCGTGTCGGTCAACGCCTTATGACTGCTGGCCAGATCGAGATTCACCAGCGTTACGGCTGCACCTGGTATGAGGGCACCGCTCTGGTCCGTCACCGTACCCGATATGCTCCCTCCCGTTGCGGCCTTAGTTCGTTCGCAGACAAGGAGCAGGCAAACCACGGAAAGGATGCAAAGAGCGAACCGGGCTCGGCCTTTCGCCGTGACAGTGTCGCTGTGTGTCGCCCCCTCAAAACGTGGCTTGCTAGCCATGTTGTACTAATGTCCTCGGTGCCGCTGGGGGTCCCGTTGGAGCATGCGCGAAGGAAGAGATTCCCTGAAAGTTCCGGCAGCCGACCACAAGGCATACCACCCCGCTCTCAAGGTATCGGCCTCCACGGTGTCGGGCAAGCCATCTTTTGGCCATTTGTCGCGCTGTAGGCGTCCCGACGGGCCGACGAGGAGTTTGGCTAGGTGCTTTAGTTTGCGGACAGCTGAAGGCTACCGTGCCGTCTCTAGTGACCGCTCGATGGCGATGCGAACTAGTTGTGCGCGGCTGCGCACACCAGTTTTTTCGAACAGGCGTTGCAGCGTGGCTTTCACCGAGCTTTGCGACACTCCCGTCTTGTGGGCGATCTCTTTGTTCGTAAGGCCCTCGAACACACCGCGCAGAACCTGAAGTTCCCGCTGGGTTAATTGCGCTGTCGCCCGTTGAGCGGGCTGATCGGGCGCCGGGATTTCGAACGGGACCGCCCTCGAATCGATCCACTCCCCCCCGCCAGCCACATGTCGAATCGCCTCAAGCAGCATCGCCGGAGAGTTGTGCTTGAGAATTATTCCTGAAACTCCCTGATTGCGCACCTCGGCGATGTCCATCGGAATCATTCCTGCCGTCACCATCAGGATTTTGCCTTTGTAACCCGCCTGATTCGCCTTAGCGACGAAACTCGTGCCCATCTCGTCACCCAGATCGAAATCGAGCAGCACCACGTCTACGGCTCCGCGCGCAAGCACGGCCAAGGCCTCGGCCGATGAGCCGCACTCCGCTACGCTTTCTACATCCGGCTCGCTTACAAGCAGGCGGCGAAGCCCTTCGCGAAACAGCACGTGATCATCCAGCAGTAAGACTCGTAGGTGTTGCATCGTCACCTTGAGAAGACTCCGACGCCACCGCCAATTCCAGGACGAACGAACATCCCGATTGTCGCGGGTCATGCCGCAAGTCGCCGCGAAACGACCTCATGAAGGCCCGGGACAAATAAAGTCCCAGTCCTGTGGCATGAGCGCCCTTTTGCAATGGCTGAAAAATCTTCTGATCCGCCGGGATGCCCGGACCGTTGTCGCTGAACCGGATTGACACGCCGTCCCGCCTCTTTTCGACGGCGACCTCGATCCGCTTTTGGTCAACCGGCTCGAGAGCTCGCTGGCTGTTCTTCGCCAGGTTCAGCAACACCTGCATCAAGCTGTGCCGCTCGGCCTGCACGCTGCCGAGGGCTTCCGGAACGTCCCAGCGCAATTGGATGTCGGATTCTTCGCACATTTGCTCGAGCACGATCCGAAAGTCCGTGAGCAGTTCGCTCAAATCCGCGCTGCTCGATTCGACCGCTCCAACGCTTCGTCTTAATTCGAGCGCCGCGATTTTGCTGAGCGTGTCCACCAGAGACCCGAGCGCCTCGAAATCTTGGTCGCCCCGCAGCAACCCCTTGCGGACCAGGTTTTCGCGCACCACGCCAATCGCGCCGCAAACATTGCGGATCTCGTGCGACACCGCAGCTACGAGTATTCGCGATCCGGCGAGAAGCTGCTGCAGGCTGGTTTCCTCACGCTCGCGCAAATGTTCGGACGTGTCCACTATCATCGCAGCGAGCCGTGGACCTGCGGGCGTGCTGTAGGTAGAGAAGAAGATGTCGGCCAGGAAAAGCTCGCCGTTCTCCCGTTGGCCGCGAGTTTGCATCTGCGTGCGAAAGATCTTTGTGGTGTCGTCACCAGAAGGGATGGACCCGAGCGCCGGAATGTAGCGCACGATTTTTCGGCCGGAAAGCGAGCTATCGGTCACTCGTAGCAAACGGTGGGCGGCCGGATTGCCAAGGAGTATCTCGCCCGTCGCCGTCATGGTCAGGATCGCGGCTGGGCTGCTGTCGATAAGGAACTTGAGCTGCTCTTCCGCGGCCCGCTGAACCGCGAGACCTTCCTTTTCCCGGCGGTAACTTTTCGTTAGGCTCAGCGACAGAAGGCCCGTGACCGAAAGCGTCAGGAAAATCAACGCGTCTCGAGCTAGTTCCATTTCCCACGGAAAGGGATCGAGCCGGTCTGACAGAAACGTGCAGAAAACAGCGGCGGCGATGATTTGCCACCAACTGAGAGCTGTGCCCAGCAGCACCATCGGGAAGATGTACAGAAAGCCGAGCGTGGCATTAATTTCCACACGCCAATCGGTGATGGCGATGATGACGATCAACGCCGCCGCGTAGGCGACGGCGGCGCGGGAGCTCCGCTGAAAAAGCTGGGGAATCATAGAATTCGCCCCAATGATATACCGCGACCCGCGTGCATGGGAGGGTAATGCCCCGGAAGCGCTAGAGAGGGGCGTGAGATCCCGCATGCCGATGATTCTCGCGTAGCGGCCGCACGAATCCAGAATCGGATTGTTCCGGACCAATGCGTCGGAAGGCCCCAATTTCACCTAGATTTTTCCGGCATGAGTCGCTTTCGATCGCGAGAGCCTCGTAGGCAGCCGTATTCGCGGGTTTGTGCCTTTGCAGGTTCGTGTGACAATACTCCAATGCGAAAACAAATCGTTGCTGTCTTCGTACTTTCGGTGTTTGGCGCGATCCTAACCGGGGCATCGCTTGCGCAGCAGACGCCGCTGGGCAGTCAATCGTCATCATCTGCGCCCCAGAAACCCTCCTCGAAATCAGCTCCAGCATCGTCCGCAAAAAAGCCTGCTCCCGCGGCGCCGGTACTGAAAACCGACCGAGACAAGAAAAGCTATGCCCTCGGTATGAATGTCGCGAAGGGGCTGCAGCGAAGCATGAAGGAACAGTCGGTCGATGTCGACTTGAACTTGCTCATTCGGGGCATCAAGGACGAACTCACCGGCGCTAAGGCCCTCCTCACCGACGACGAGGCGGTTGCGGCACTCGCGAAACTGCAGGGCGATGTGCGCCAAAAACAGGCGGAATTGCGGGATAAGAATTTGAAGGATAGCGAAGCATTCTTGGCCGCCAACAAGACAAAAGAGGGCGTAATCACGCAACCAAGCGGCTTGCAATACAGGATTCTCACGCAGGGCACGGGACCGAAGCCCACTGCAGCGGACAAAGTGCTTTGTCAGTACCGCGGTACACTCATCGATGGCACAGAATTTGACGACTCCAGCAAGCGGGGGCCATCGGTGATGATGCCTGTGGGCGGGAACATGATTAAGGGATGGACGGAAGCCCTGGAACTGATGCCGGCAGGATCGAAGTGGCAGATTTTCATTCCGCCCGTCCTTGGATATGGCGACCGCGGCGCTCCCGGCAGCCCAATCGGGCCGAATCAGGTGCTGATCTTCGAAGTCCAGTTGATCTCCCTTCAACCTCCGGGCCAAGGTACGGGCCCGGGCGCAACTCCAACTCCAACTCCAACTCCAA
>Ga0187780_10000087_pt1 | contig 69713 bp, 48 predicted proteins | sample 1015_Q2_SP10_20__FD_132429 | JGI IMG/M metagenome (GOLD analysis project Ga0187780, IMG submission 132429) | Tropical peat soil microbial communities from peatlands in Department of Meta, Colombia - 1015_Q2_SP10_20_MG | ecosystem: Environmental > Terrestrial > Soil > Wetlands > Peat | place...
CGCAACCGGGCGGGCGCTGTCGCTGACGTCGGATACGAAAGGAAACGGTGACTTGATGGCTCCCTTGGCCCGGTCAAAGATCTCCGTGAGGGTGGCAAGATGCCGGCCAACTCGCTCTCGGCTGATTCGAACAGACCCCAGCAACTCCAGTAGCCTTTCGTGGAATTCAAGTGCTAAGTGGACTTCGTATGCTAGGAGGGGACGTTGCCATTCGCGGATTCTGGCCGATGGGCTTCTAGGGCGACTGGCTAAGTGTGTCCGCGCAAGATCGTGAGCGAAGCGGGAGGCAAGTTGTAGCGTGTGGTCTCATCACCCGTAAGGTTGGTTGTGACCGGAGGTCCATCGGGATCTGCGTGACCGTTGCGCCGGTCGGGGTGCCAGTGATATTGAGCCTTGCCGAAGGTGATCATGGTGACGGGACCGGAAAGATAGCGATCGCTATGGCTGGCTTCGTCGTGAAACCTCAGGCGGACTTGATGAGCCTGGTCATAGTCTTTATTAATGAGCATCAGGGACCACTGGCCGTCGGGACGCTGCAAAGCGTAGGCGGTTAGCAATACGTGTCCTTCAGAGTCCTTCACATCACTGACCGCACGGAAGAGACGATGCTCGGCGTCTTTCGGCTCAGCCCATTGCTGGGTGATGAGTTGCGCAGCAAAAAACTGCGAGGTGCGCTGGCGAATCTGATAATTCTCATCGACCATGAACATGTGGTACGTCCCCCAACTGTTGGGACAGGCAGGGTGCGGAGGAGAGTAGGGCAAATCGTGATAATAGTGTGTCGATTGACCTCCCGCGGTTAGAAACCCGGCGAAAGTGTCGGCCAGCCACAACGCGCCGAAGATGTCAACCGCGGCTTCCCCGCCGTGGGCATTGGTTTCGGTGTCGAGCAGGGGGACGCCGGGCGGCAAGCCGTCGTCTCGCCAAACCTGCATGATGTGAGTAATCAGTTCCGGCTCCTGATAGAGATTCTTCCAAGGCGTTTCGCAACCATCGTAGGGGTAGTGTTCAAACGACATGAACGCCAAGTCCTGCAAACGGGCGTGGGCTTTGAGGTAATCCAGGAAGCGTCCGAGCCATGAGGTTCGTCCCTGCGGGTCGGACCAGACTTTGATGTCCTCGGTGACTCCCTCAAAGACTGGTCCTCCCAGTTTCAAACTCGGGTCAGCACGATGGAGAGCAGTGGCAAACTGTAGGTACAGGGCGGCGTAGTCTTCGGGCAGCATGTACTGGCCGTCGGGTTCTTCGCCCATCTCGACATAGGAGACTGGATAGCCGCGCCTCTTGATGTAGGTCATCTGTGCGGCCGCGTCCTCTGGCGTGCTGTACAACATGGCGATCGGGATGATGGCCGGCAACCCACGAGTGATTCCGCTGGTAAAGAAAAGGTCAAAACCTGGCTGGTCGCCGGATTCCATGCGGTCGGGCACTACATACAAGTCGGACGGCTGATGCCAGGGATCCACCGAGGAACACAAGATTAGTGTTTGGTTCTGATCGGGAGAGTGATGCAGCAGATCTTTGATATGCCCCTCGTCATCCGGAGTGCCGAGGTAGAGCTCGCGGATGGCATATCCGACGCAGTTGCGGCGATCGCCCGAGCCGTGCGAGTCACAGGTATTGGAGGATTGCATCATCAAAATGCGCACAGCTTTGGTATTCACCGGCGAGGATTGGAGGCGGAATGTGACCTCGCCTCCCTTGCCTTCCCGGATGTCACCCGATGCGTACGTCTTCCATGATCCCTTGTCCTGCTCATCCATGGGGTCAGCTTCGCCAGTCCAGTACTGTACTTGGTAGACGCGTGCATAGGGATCGGCCCAGTCGATCCGAATCGCGTTGACATCCTGCTTTTTTCCGAAACTAACTACGACCCACTGGGGATGAAGCGAGTCGTCCTCGCCGGTGAAGGCCTGCGCCAGATAGGGATTGCTTTTCCAGTATGACTGGGGGTCGCCATCGTCGAGTCGAGAGTAGCCGTCAAACTCGGTTCCGTTGTTGCGGGTGAAACCACGGTGAGGAAGGGAATAGCCGTAGGAGTGACGGATCATCTCGCTGGTGGGCGTTGCATCACCCACGAAATATCCTTTGCCGGAGGGATCACTCCACGTGCCCTTTGGGTTCCAGTGCCAGGCTTGCACAAACAAATCGGTGTTCTGGCGATAACTGATAATCCCCCAACCGGCAGACAGGATCTGCTCGATCTGGTCGGGACGGAAGAACATGTCAGTGGCGTTGCTAGGTATGCGGTCCACCGTGGAACCCAGCGCAGAGGAGGGACGGAACCGGTTGACAACGTGGCTGGGCGTCGCGTCGACAACGACCGTCTGGGCCGAACATCGGGGCGGTTTATCGCCGAGGACCATCAGCAGAGCGAACCCGGCCAGCAATCTGGCCCCTTTCCGCTTCAAAGATGTTTTGCGTGCCAAGGTCCTGGAATGCACGACACGAAGTCCTCTCGGTCGACGAATCCAGCCATCGACAAGGCGATGGAATCGCGTCCGCGATGTTCGCAAGATGAAAGCAGATATTGTAACCAGTCGGATCGAGAGTCTGTATAATTTTCGAGTTCTGAGCGGATGGCAGGCGGAGGCCCGGCGGTTTATGCTCATAAAAGTATTCAACGACAAAGCGTCCTTGGGCAAAGCGGCAGCGGAACAGGCTGCGACTGCCATCCGCGGGGCGATAGCGGAACATCGCCAGGCCCGGATTATCGCCGCCACGGCCGCGTCGCAAAAGGAGTTCCTGGACTCGCTGACGAGCTCGCCAGGCATCGACTGGGAGAGAGTCGAGGTCTTCCATCTGGATGAGTACATCGGCCTGTCCATCACTCATCCGGGTAGCTTTCGGAAGATGCTGCTGGAGCAATTGGTGGGGAAGGCGGGAATCAAGCAATTTCACTTGCTGGACGGGGATGCTGCCGATCCTGCTGAGGTTGTAATACGGGTTGGCCGGCAGTTGGCCTCTGCACCCGTCGACGTCGCCTTTCTTGGAGTTGGCGAGAACGGACATATCGCTTTTAACGACCCTCCGGCAAACTTCAGCACGGAGGAACCATACCTTATTGTGAACCTCGATGAGGCGTGCCGGCGGCAGCAGGTTGGCGAGGCCTGGTTCGCTGATATCTCGGCAGTGCCCAAGCAGGCGATTTCGATGTCCGTGCGGCAGATACTCAAGAGCAAGGAAATCCTCGCGGTGGTGCCCGATGCTCGTAAGGCACAGGCCGTGAAGGCGTGTTTCGAAGGCGAAATCAGCCCGATGGCACCCGCGTCCATCCTCCGCACGCACGGAAACGCAACCGTGTATCTGGATAAGAATTCCGCAGCGTTGTTAGGTCCGGCTTTGCGGAACCAGCCCAACGAAGTCATGGTCAGTTAATTCGGGGACCGCCGCAATTCACGTGAGTTGCTCAGGAAACCCGCTAAGCCTAGGCTGGCTGCCTTGCCAAGAGCAAATGCTGGAAGCACCGCGCATGAGTCGTCTCCTACCATTATCCCTTCTTTGCGATGGTGGATTGGCGGACTCTTGTTTGCCTCGACGGTGATCAACTACATCGACCGGCAAACACTGTCGCTGCTTGCCCCCTACTTGAAATCACAGTACCGCTGGAGCAACAGCGATTATGCCAATATCGTGATTGCCTTTCGAATCGCGTACTCAGCCGGGCAAACCGTGTTCGGCAGGGTAATGGATCGCATCGGCACACGGCGCGGCCTGAGTCTCACCGTCGCCTGGTACTCGATTGTGTCGGTCACCACGTCTCTGGCACGGGGTTTGCAAAGCTTCATGGGATTCCGGTTTCTGCTGGGCGCGGGGGAATCGGCGAACTGGCCGGGCGCTATCAAGGCAGTGTCGGAGTGGTTTCCGATGCGGGAGCGCGGACTGGCTACGGCACTGTTCGACAGTGGTTCCTCGATCGGAGGCGCTATCGCCCCTTTCCTCGTCCTGCCCATCTATTTCAGATGGGGATGGCAGCCCGCGTTCATGATCCCGGGTATGCTGGGATTTCTCTGGCTCATGGTCTGGCGGCGGCTCTACTATCCGCCGGAGGCGCATCCCCACGTCAGCCAGGCTGAACGGGATATGATTCTCGCGGAAAAATCCGAGCTGCACGCGCAGCCCGCAAGCAAAACGCAGGTGCGCTGGCTCGACCTGCTGAGACTGCCGCAAACCTGGGGGACGATCGTCGCCAAGACGTTCACCGATCCGGTGTGGTTCTTCATTACCGACTGGTTCCCCATCTACCTGGTGGGAAAAGGAATTGAACTGAGGAGCGGCCTGATCGCGGTGTGGATACCTTTCATCGCCGCCGATCTAGGAAACTTCTTCGGCGGCGGCATGTCGGGATTCCTCATCAAGCGCGGCTGGCCGCTGGGTGTGGCGCGCAAGGCTCTGGTCGTGTTCGGCGGAATCGGAGTTACTTTGCTCATCCCCACAATCCTCAGCACGAACCTGCGCCTCATCACCTTGCTGTTCGCGATGGCTACGTTTTCCTATGCCTCATTCAGCACCATCGCAAACGTGCTGCCTTCGGACCTGTACCACGGGGATTCCGTCGCATCCGTGAGCGGGTTGAGCGGCACCGGCGCGGGTGTCGGGACCATTGTTGCCTTCAAACTCATCGGCTATTTTTCGGATATGCGGCAGGCAACCGCTACGCATGTCTTTGATCCCATCGTAGTGGCGGCAGGATTGGTTCCATTCCTGGGGATGATTCTGGTGTTGCTGCTGGTTCGCAACACGCAAGCCACAGAGGCAGGCCTGGTGCGACGCCTTTGAAGCCTGGTCAGAGGTGGGAGCCACCTGCTTGGGGTCGTCGGCGTGACTTAATGCGCGAGGAAATATGGGTTACAGTCCTTTGGAGTTAAACGGCAAGGTAGCGGTGGTCATTGGCGGGAGTTCCGGAATCGGCCAGACCCTGGCCCGCGGCCTCGCCCAGGCGGGGGCGGACGTGGTGCCCAGTGCCCGGCGCCTCGATGGGGTGAAGGCGGTTGCGAAGGAAATCGAATCCCTGGGCCGTCGGTCCCTGGCCGCTACCTCAGACGTTACCGTCCGGGCCTCTCTAGAAGAGCTGCTCCAAATCACGGTGGCAGCGTTTGGGAAAGTAGATATTCTGGTCAATTGTGCCGGCTTCACCCAGCGCGCGCCCACGCTCGACTTCCCGGAGGCGGATTGGAATCGGCTCATCGACACCAACCTTACCGGTACGCTGCGGGCATGCCAGGTTTTTGGACGACACATGATCGAACGCCGCTACGGCCGTATCATCAATATTGCTTCCATGGCTGCATTCCTCGCTCTGTACGAGGTATCGGCGTACTGTGCCAGCAAAGCAGGTGTTTCATCCTTGACGAAATCGTTGGCCATCGAGTGGGCGCGGCATGGCGTCTGCGTGAATGCCATCGCCCCCGGATATTTTCGCACGCCACTTACCGAGAAACTGATTGTGGGTACGCCCCGCGGCGAGGAAATTCTCTTGCGCACTCCGGTGCACCGATTTGGAGAGCTGGAAGAACTAATCGGCGCGGCGATCTTTCTTGCCTCCGATGCATCGGCCTTTGTTACCGGCACTGTACTGGTAGTCGATGGAGGATATCTGGCGAGCGGGGTGAATCAATAAGGGCCGCGTGCAAGGGGCGAGAGGCGGCAGTTCGGTCGGAGGTGCGCAAGGCTGAAACGGGTCTTGCGCGGCGTTCGGGAATCAGGGGAACGTCACCAAGGGGACGGACGCGCGTCACGGCGCCGGCTGGCCCGGCCGCCTAAGCTTTGGCTGAGCACAGGGATTTGCCCCTCCGGGTGTGCACACAGTCGAGTCGTGGCCCGCGGGTTGCCAAGTCCCGATTCCTCCCTAGAGGCGATGTATGACCACCAGCCCTCATACCCGGAATCGAATCCGGATCCCGCGCTCCAAAGACAACGATTACACCCACGAAATGGCAGCCGAGCGCAGGCGGTTTGTTCGGGCGGAAACGGGCGCGGATCTCTCCCACGTGGGCCAGTATTCGCTCGAGCCAGAAACCCTTCCCGGTAACATCGAGAACTTCGTTGGCGTGGCCCAGGTTCCCCTGGGGATTGCAGGTCCGCTGCGCATCAGCGGCGAGCACGCACGAGGCGATTTCTATATTCCCCTGGCGACCACCGAAGGGTCGTTGGTCGCCAGCTACAACCGGGGAATGCGCCTGCTGACCGAATGCGGCGGCGTGAAGACCACAGTGGTGGAGGATGCCATGCAGCGCGCCCCCGTGTTTGTCCTCAGAGATGCCCTGGAGGCGAGGGAGTTTGGCCGCTGGGTAGAGGGGAACTGCGCGGCCATCCGGGCGGAGGCAGAGCAGACGACACAGTTCGGGAAGTTGCAGAGCATCAACCAATTCTCCGTGGGCCCGCTGCGCTACCTGCGCTTCAACTACAACACCGGCGATGCCGCCGGCCAGAACATGACCGGTAAAGCGACCTGGGCCGCGTGTGAATGGATCAAGAACAACTATCCCGGCCGGCTTCGATATTTCCTTAGCGGCAACATCGATACCGACAAGAAGCACTCGCACCTCAACACCCTGCTGACGCGGGGCAAGCGAGTGGTGGCCGAGGCCGTGATTCACAGAGAAGCGATCGAGGAGCTGATGCGCGTCGATACGCGAAACCTGTTCTGGACGCGCCAGGTCCAGATGACTGGAGCCTTTCTCGCCGGATCCGCCAACAACGGCGCGCAGGCGGCCAACGGACTCGCGGCGCTATTCATCGCCACCGGCCAGGACGTGGCCAACATCGCAGAATCGCAAGCTGCCATCACCTATTCCCAGTATCTGGACGACGGCGACTACTATTGGTCGATCACGCTGCCATCCCTGATTGTCGGAACCTGCGGAGGCGGGACCGGCCTGGCCACGCAAAAGCAGTGTCTGGAGATGCTGGACTGCTACGGGCAGGGAAAAGTCAGAAAGTTCGCTGAGATCTGCGCGGCCGTGGTTCTGGCGGGCGAGACCTCCCTGGCGGCAGCCATGCTCAATGGAGACTGGGTCAGCGCGCATGAGCGGCTGGGCCGCAACCGCCCACCCACCTAGCACCGGAGTTGCCATGTCCTATGGGAAGAGTCACGAGCGCCTCTCCTGGGGAGACGCACTATTCCTGTACCTCGAGCGCGAGGGCATGCCGCTGAACATCGCCTCCGTGAGCGTGTTCGAGGGTCGGATTCCGCTGCTGACCTGCCGGAAGTTCATCGAATCGAAGCTGTGGAAGATTCCCCGCTACCTCGAGCGAGTTGTCGCTCCCCCCTTGAACATCGCCTTCCCGGCCTGGGAAAACGACCCTGCGTTCGACATCCGCAATCACGTCCGTCAGATCAGGCTGCGAGGCGGGACCGAGGCCGAGTTCAAGGAAGTCGCCGGCAAGATCCTAAGCACGACCATGGATCGAGAGCATCCCCTGTGGGACTTTATTCTGATACAAGGCTTGCGCGGAAACCGGACGGGAGTGATAGCCCGCGTGCACCACTGCCTTGCCGACGGAGTTGCCGGGGTGGGATTGATGAACGTGATCATGGATCAGAGCCCCCAGGTCTCGAAGTTACCTCGAATGCAGGGACGCTTGAGTACGTCTCATCACCCGGATTCATGGCCGTCGATGGTGGGTCTGTGGATGAATTCGTACACGAACCTGGTGGAGCGGATACTTGGGGCGCAGGCGGAGGTGCTGGACCTCGCCGAGAAGGTGGTGGCGGATGAGGAGCCGTGGCCAACCAAACAGTGGATTCGCCTGCTCCCGGAACTCGCCCGGCCGACGGAGAGGCTGTTTTTCAACATTTCCTATCGGGGTCCGCAGAAGTTCACCTGGGCACAAATCCCGATGGAGGAGATCCAGGCAGTGCGCGAAGCCTGCGACGCAACCCACAACGACGTCGTCCTCACCCTGGTGACGGCGGCGGTTCGGCGCTACGCGCAACTCCACGGGGACGTGGTCAAGAATCGACTCCTGCGAATCATGGTTCCGGTGAACGTGCGCGGGGACGGGCACTGGAGCCAACTGGGCAATCGCGTGTCCCTGCTCCCGCTGGCCATTCCACTGGATCTTCGCAACCCGCGCCGGCTGCTGTCGGCGGTGCGGGAGAGGATGGAACTTCTCAAGCGCGCACATGTAGCCGAATTAGTCCATGTGGCCGGTGGTCTGATGGGAACACTTCCGACGTCGCTGCAGGCGCTGGCCGGACCGGTGGCGAGCAAGCTGCCCATCACGCCCTTCAATCTGGTGTGCACGAACGTTCCAGGTCCGCGCTGTCCGCTGTACCTGCTGGGACACAAGATGCTCGACTGGTATCCCTACGTGCCCGTGGGCGGCGACATGGCGGTAAATTGTGCGGTTTTGAGCTACAACGGAAATTCCTATTTTGGATTCTCCGGGGACGTCCACGCCGCTCCCGACCTGGGACGCCTGGCCACATTTCTGCGACTGAGCTTCGAGGAACTGAAACTCGCCGCCACGGTCCAGCCGTCACGGAACCGCGCGCCTGTGCCCAGCGCGAGGTCGCAGCCAATTCTGAAATCCTTCCCCGCGTCGGCTTCCGCAGCGAGCGCGCGCACAGGGGCAAAGGATAAAAAACGCGACCAGGTGGCGGCCGGAATGGCTGCCGACTGAGGATCGAAGAAATTCGCCACGTGTGTCTGCCGCAGGGCGGTAAGAGCCAGGCTTCTAATTCCAGAGCAGTAAGTTCGGCAATGCAGCATGCAACGGATCGGGTGTGAGGGTGTTCCCGTGGACAGCCGGAACCAAGTCTTTTCCACCTTGTCGGCGAGGCGTCGCTACGAGGTGTGGTTCGTTCGGTTGGGCCTGGCGAATGGCAGTGGAGCTTGGTGGCTTCGATACTTGCTCATGAATCCGGGACGCGGCGGCTGTGCCCCTGACCGGCTGGGTTCGCCCGTCCAGGTCTGGGCTGCATGGTTCCAAAAGGCCGCCGAGGCCAAGAGTTTCATCCAAGGCTTCCCCTTGCAGGGATTCCAACTCAGCGCCAGAGGCGTCAGTCCTTTCCGCTTCCGGGTGGGCGAGAACACGATCGGAGAGGATTCCTGCCGCGGTCACTTGCAGGTGGATGGACACGAAGTCTCGTGGGACCTGCGATATCGTTCTACATTTTCTGTAACCCTGAGCGACAGGGGCTGGATTGGCTTTTCGCGGACTGCCCATTCCGATGCCGTGTTTGCCGGCCGGATAACCTTGGACGGCCGGGTCTTTGAGGGACAGCCTCTGGGCTTCGGTATTCAGGGCCACAACTGCGGATACCGGCACCGCAGTTTTTGGGTGTGGACGCATGCGTATTTTCCGCGACCTGCGGGTGGCGCCAGTACGTTCGAAGCCCTGCTCTACAATATGCCCCTCGGGCTAATGGCCCGCAAGGCCGTGCTGTGGCACCAGGGGAAGGAGTACGTGCTGCGCAACCTGCGTGAGGAAGCTAGGGATCGACAACGCATGCAATGGAATCTTCGGGGCTCGACCCGCGATGGGTGCTCTGTAGAAGCAGCCATCGACGGCAGCGGGCGCCTCATTCATCCTCTGCCCTACCTCAGGACCGACTGCTCCGGCAGTTTTGAGGTTGCGAACAACAGCCTGGCCCGAGCCACGGTAAGGCTCCATCGGCCAGCCGCGCCGGTCGAAGTGCTGGAGACGGTGGACGGCGCCGTGCTCGAGATCGGCGGGCAGGGCTGACCCCAACCCGGCGGCCCGGGTCAACAGGAGTTTTCATGCCGGTTTCATCTGACGTTAATGTCGACTCACAGCACGAATCACCGGAAGAACTGCTGAGCGCAATTCTGTCCGCAGGTGTAAGCTCCGCCGAGCGGGTCCACCGCATCGAAGCAGCGCTCGAAGGCCCGGCCGGTCAGCAGTTGCGGGAACGGATGGCGGAGTGGGTGGTTCATTTCCTGCCCACCAATCACCTGGTTCCCGAACGCTACGCAGCCTGGCGCCCGCTGGTTCGGGACGCGATGCTGTTTTTCGGTACCCATCTTTCGGCGCCGCGCCTCGCTCCGAAATTGGTCGAGCAGATGGAACTGCCGTTGGAGACGCCGCCCGAGGTGCGTCTGTTGCACCTTATTGCCAAAGTCCCCGGCTTGCAAAAGCTCGGGCAAGTGCTGGCGCGCAATCGGCACTTGCCCGCCTCGTTGCGCGACGCTCTCACCGAACTGGAAAATGGGATCTGTGATGTAAGCACCGACGAAATCCGCGCGATCATCTCTCAGGAACTGGGTCCGCGGCTCGCCCGCTGTGCCGTGGAGATAGAGCCTGCCATTTTCTTCGAGGCCAGCGTGAGCGCAGTGATGCGGTTCACCTGGCACAACCCGGATACCCAGCAGCGCGAACGTGGCGTCTTCAAAGTGATGAAACCCTACATCCCGGCGTGTTTTGCCGAGGATATGGACTTACTGGGACGGCTGGCAAGACACCTCGGATCCACTCGCCTGAAATACGGATTTGCCAGGCGGGCTCTCACTGAGACCTTCCAGGACGTGCGGCGGTTGCTGCAGCACGAAGTGCAGTTTGTCCGTGAACAGAAGGTATTGCGCGAAGCGCATCGCCTCTACGACCCAATACGAGGCGTTCGTGTTCCCCGGGTGATCCCGCCGCTATGCACTCCGAAGATCACCGCCATGACAGAGGAACAGGGAAGGAAGATTACGGACGCGGTCCGGCGCATGCCGCCATCACGCCGCCGCGAGGTGGGACGGCAATTGGTCGATAAGCTGATCGCGGTGCCCCTGTTTGCGCCCAAAGGAGAAGTGATATTTCACGCCGACCCGCACGCCGGCAACCTGCTCTACGACAAGACGAAGGGAGATGTGGTCATTCTCGACTGGGCTCTGACCGAAAGTCTGAGCCGCGACCAGCGCCGTCATCTCGCCATGCTGTTCCTGATGATCTTTTTGCGGGATCCGGTAGGCACTTGTTATGAGATCGAGGTGCTGCGGCGCGGCCGCGGCCGGCATGGCCGACGCGAGGCGCGCGTCATCCGGGACTGCATCACACGCTTCATGGCTGAACTGCCTCCCGCTCACTTGCCCGGGACCGTCGAGGCCATGGGATTGCTGGAGCAGATCGCTCTGGCCGGTGTGCGCTTGCCAAGTTATCTGGTCTTATTGCGTAAAGTGCTGTTTACGCTCGATGGCATCCTGCATGACATTGCGGGACCGGGTTTTCGAATGGACTTGGTCCTGGCCCGCCACCTGGCGTTGAACTGGTTGACTCGATGGTCGAGTATCGGCTTGCCGCTCTCTCTCCCGGACTGGGTCCTGGTGCAGCTCAGCACGCTGCTTTATCCCAGCCGGATATGGATGCAGTGGGCACAAAACCTGGGCTCCGGGCCAACGATTCCTGGCGGGATTTCCACTGCCCGAAAATTACCGCGGGAGGCAAGGAGGACTTCCCCGGCAACACCATAAGCCTCTTACCCGGGGGTTCCATGCCGTGACCAGATCCGCAGGAAGAGGGTGAGACCTACGAACAGGTTATTAGCAGGAGCGAGAAGCGAAAGAGGCCAGCCCTAGACCATGCTGGCCTCCTGCGATTGATTGCGTCGGGCACAAATTCAGAACGTCAGCTTGAGCCCGAATTGGAGATGACGCGCGTCAAACGCCGATTTGAACGCAAGCGGCTGCGTCGGGTCGGAAGACTTATACCCGTTGATATGATACGGGCCATTCTGCAAGGTGCCCCCGTTGGGAAGAGCAAAGTTCGGATCCGCCGGGAATTGATCGTTCACGGCACTGAAGTTGGGGTGGTTCAGGATGTTCGTGCCTTCGGCAACCAGATCAAACCTGATGCCACGATCTCTTGACAGGTACAACGCCTTGGTGATCCGCATGTCGAAGCCGTAGAAGTCGGGCCCGATGCCCGTATTCCGTCCCGCCGCCCAGGGGCGAGCATAGAGAGACTCTCCCAGGGTGCCGTTCACCAGTCCCGGCACACGGATGGTGAACGGGATCCCGGTTCGCAGAGACAAGACCGGCGACAGGGTCATGTCGGCCAGCACTCGCGATAAAGCATTCCCCCCTGGCCTGAAGGGGGTCGCGTACACCGCACTGGCCACGAAGTTGTGGGTGATGTTGAACGCCGAGAGGCCGCGCTCCAGGTCGATCCGGGTGGGGCGGAAGGGCATGAAGTTGTTGTTGAAATCGGTGTTGTCGTCAATCGCCCGGCTGTAGGTGTAATTGGCCTGAAACTGCAGGCCATTGGCAAACTTCCTGCTAAGGGACACCGTCACACCGTTGTAGAGCGAACTGCCGGTCGAAGAGTAGGTTTCGATCTGGGCATAGTTCTTGTTGATCTGAGTGTAGCAAGGCCCGACAAAAGCCACATCGGTGCTGGCGGGGCAGGGAACCTCCGCAACGTTGGTGTCGATGGGAAGCTGTTCATGGAGGCCGTGGTACAGCTGGTAAGCAACCTCCAGCGACAGGTTCCGCGCCAGTTCGCGTTGGATGCCCAGACTTGCCTGGATGGAGTAAACATTCTGGAAGCCGGGATTGGTTTTGACCACCACTTGATTGGTCTGGCTGGGTACGGTATAGCCCAGCGCGGCCAGATCCGCTTCGGTCAGGTGGCCGAAGGGCAGCTTGCCGGTCTGTTCCCCGTAACCCCACAGCTCCACGGGAATGGGCAACCCCGTATGGGGATCAACTTCCGTGATAGAGGTGGCAAATTGGTTGATGTACCGGCCGCTGCCACCCAGGAGGTTCAGGATGTAGTCGTTGTAGAAGGGGATGGGTGCCACGAACATCCCACCTCCGCCGCGAATGACGGTTTTTTGACTACTCCCAGGGCTCCAGGCAAAGCCGACCCGAGGCGAGAAGTAAACGTGGTGCGGAATCGGCGTAGCCTCCGCGCTGTAGTCCACCCGCCCTCCGAAATCGAGACTGAAAGACGAGTTCACTTTCCACGAATCTTGGGCAAAGAAACCGAGGTTGTGGCCCCAGCCCTGCCAATTGGGATTCCCGAACCCCTCGCGGAACGCCACCGGCAGTCCCAAATCGTACGATTGCAGCGCACTCAGGTTGGTCGCCGGGCCCGGCAGGCCAACTGCGGAACCCGCCAGGTATGCGAGGGCGGGCGGCGGCAGCAGCGCGCTCAAAGGTGCAATAAGCGGGATAGTGCCGTCGTAGAAATTGAACTCGCCGCGCATCCACAACTGATCGTTCACCTTATAGCTGACCGGACGGTAGGAGCCTCCAAACTTGACTGTGTGCGGCCCCTTGGTCCAGGTCAAGCTGTCTTCAAACTGGAATCGACGTTGCAGGGCGGCGTAGGGCTCGTAGTGCTCTCCCTGGAAATTACCCAGACTGCCGAGCGTCAGGTACGCCGTGTCGGGAGACACGACGGGAACGTTGGCATAGTCGGAAGGGACAACCTGAATTCGCAACTGGTTCAGCAAGCGTGGGTTGAAAACGTGACTCCAGCTTCCCAGCAGCGTGTAGTCGCGCCAATATTCCAGAGTTGCGTCATCCCACGAGTTGAGCGGATCCAACACGAACATGCGGCTGAAATCTTCGTTCATCAGCGAGAACCGGCCGGTGATCGTATCGTTGGAAGTGGGCGAATAATCGACCCGCGTCACCCAGGTGTTGAATTTCTTCCAGTCATTGAAGACCCCGCTATTGGGATCGAGCAACCGGCCCGTGATGGGGAAATTGGCCGGTGTCAGAATGTAGTCAAGCAGACCAGCGATCGGCAGTAAATTCGGGTCCCCGGAGGCAACCAATTGGTTCACGTAACCGATCTGCGCCGGATTGGAACTGAAAGGCTGCGCGACCGCACTGGTGGAGTAGGAGCGAAACTGGGGGGTATCGTTCTTAACCCACTCGTAGGCGGTAAAGACGAACAACTTGTTCTTGACAATCGGTCCACCGAAGGTCACGCCGGCAACGAAGTTCTGCTCAAAGGGTTTGTTGGGACCATGGGGGGAGAAGTAGTTGGCCCCGTCCGTACTCTGGTTGCGGAAAAAAGAATAAACACTGCCGTGGTATTCGTTGGTTCCGCCGCGGGTGACCATATTGACGGCGGTGCCGCTGGTGAATCCGAATTCCGCCGCGAAGGAGCTGCGATTCACCTGGAACTCCTGGATGGAATCGATGGGCACACTCGGTGTCCGGAGCTGTCCGGAGCCGTAGTCGTTCTCGCCGCCATCGATGGTGACCAGATTGTTGCGGCCGTTGCTGCCGCCCACGGAAAAGCCTGAGCTCTGGAATCCGGAAAAACCCGGGTTCTGAGCACGAGGCGCTTCCGACTTGGAGACCCCCGGCAGGGTGAACACCGAATAGGTAAAGTCGCGGTCCAGGTTGGGCAAGTCCACGACCTGCCGAGTGCCGATGGTGTTCGCCTGCTGAGTTTGTTCCAGTTGGACGAGCGGCGCCTCGCCCGACACCTGGATGACGGCGGAGGTGGTGCCCACCTCAAGATGAAAGTCATAGGTTAAAGTCCCGCCTACGGAAAGGGAAAGACTTCCCACTGCTTTGGCAAAGCCTTGCGCCTCTGCCTGGATCTCATAACTGCCGGGGGCAAGTAGGGGGAAGCGATACTCGCCGTCGGCGCCAGTCGTTACCGTTCTGCTAAGACCTGTGCTGGGGTTCTTGATGGCAACTTCGGCCCCGGCGACAAACAGGCGCTGGGGGTCAAGAACCGTTCCTTTCACGGTGGCAGTCGAGTAGTCAACCTGGCTGTGACCAAGCGGAGAAGCGGCGAGAGTAATAGACAGCGCGATCAAAAAGCTGAGCCGCCCTCTGGTCATTGGGGACCTCCTTGCTCCAAAAGATTTGCTGCAATCTTCGAGGACTGGTCTTCTGGGAGTGACGGTGAAGGAGCTCCAGTGTCCGGCGGGAAACGCGCATCGAACATTTGGCGCTCGCTCTCCGTGCGCCGAATTCGACGAGTCCTTCCTGCTCCAGGTAGGAAAGTGTGAACCGAAAGCATCAAGCGGGGTGCTTTTCGGTTCACCCCACTCTAAGTACGATTTGACCGCGACGTCTGTGATTGGCCTCACCCTCGTGAGTGAGATCGGGGTGGGCCAGGCCTGGCGGCAACCCCCGCGATGGTAAGCTGTGAGCCATGTGCCGACCTGTTAGTCCAACGGTGCGCCTATGACGGACGAAGCTATCCGGGTTCGCGATCTGTTTTCGGTTGAAGGAAAAATCGGCCTGGTAACCGGAGGCTCCCGGGGCATCGGACTGATGATCGCCCGCGGCCTGGTGGAAGGGGGCGCCAAGGTCTACATTTCGGCGCGCAAGAAGGAGGCCTGCGACCAGGCGGCACGGCAGCTTTCCACAGTTGGGCAATGCCTGTCCTTGCCGGCCGACGTTTCGACGGCAGGGGGATGTGCCAGCTTGGCAAGGGAGCTCGGACAACGCGAGACCAAGCTGAATATTTTGGTGAATAACGCCGGGGCGGCGTGGGGAGCCACGCTGAAAGATTATCCCGAGTCGGGGTGGGACAAGGTGATGAACACCAACGTGAAGTCAATTTTCTTTCTCACCCGGGAACTGCTGGCTCTGCTGGAGAAGGCCGCCACTGCCAGCGATCCGGCGCGAGTCATCAACATCGGTTCCATCGACGGGATCAAAGCTCCGTTCTACGAGACCTACGCGTACCCCGCCAGTAAGGCGGCGGTCCACCACCTGACCAGGGACTTGGCGGTAAAGCTGGCGGGGAAAAACATAACCGTCAACGCCGTCGCGCCCGGGCCGTTTGAAAGCCATATGACGGAGTGGATGCTCGATCATTACCGCGGCCGCCTCGAACAGGCTTGCCCGCTACGCCGTATCGGTGCACCGGCGGATATGGCGGGAATCGTGATCTATCTGGCTTCGCGGGCGGGCGCCTATGTCAACGGGGCAGTCATTCCCGTGGATGGCGGCATCTCCGTCAGCTGAGGGTCAGCCGATCCCGGGGAGGGAGCCGGAGAACCCGGCTCTTACCGCGCCGCAGGACAAGAGGAAGGCCGCTGACGTACCCTTCGGTCGCCAGCACGTCAGCGGCAGGGCCCCCGAGCTCTGAGCTGAGGCTTCGGCCAACCTCATCTCCTGGATCCTGGTATCCGGTTGTATCCCTCAGACGGCTGCGGCGCGCACCCGTGGCACCACTTCGCCTTTGATAAACCGAGGGCGCCGCCTGCGGCGCTCCGGCTGCGCTTCACGTTTGTGTGCGTTGCGCGGTTTCAACATGACGTCCATCAGCGCCTTCTGGGCGTCAACGTAGCTACGTACCCCTTCCCGGGTGAGGTCCGCCAAGTCCACGAAGGGAAGCGGCTTCAGCAGGTCGGCCGCTCGGCCGGCGGCTTTCACGTTGGCGTTGATCTGGCGTCCCGCCAGGTCGAACAGCTTCTTCTGCGCATCCACGAAGGCTTCCGTCGCGCGATTGGCCAGTTCCGACAACTCGGTCTTCTTGAGCCTCGCGGCAGCTCCGTTGGTGCGTTTGGCGCCGGTCGCCTTGGCGGTCTCGTCTTCGATGATATCGAGGAACTGCTTCTGGGCATGGATGAAACGCTCCATCCCTTCCCGTGCCAGTTCCATCAGGCGATCGCCTCTGTAGGGTTTGCCGGTGCGGGCCACTTCCAGCCATGCGTGGGTTTGCCTGCCGGCGATCTTCAGGAACTCCTGCTGCATGGTGATGAAGGTATCGATGCTGCGGCGCCACAGATCGGTGACGGCTCCCGCTGGGACGAAACTTCCTACTCGCTCCCTCACGCCGGTCAGCACGATATCGTTCTGCTCCTGCGCCAGATGAAGTAGCACTTTCTGCGCTTCGATGAAGTTGGCCATTCCTTCGCCCGCCATCTCGGCGACGATGTTGGCCGGTGAATGATGGGGATCGGTGAGGCGCTCACGTAGGACTTTCATCACGTTCGCGTTCTGCCGCATCGCCAGATCGACGAGAATTCGTTGGGTGGCGAAGAAACTCTCGACGCCCTGCTGCATCCAGCCCGACAACAAGGAAACCACGGACGACTCCCGAGGATGAGTCCGGGAGGATTCTACTCGTGCGTTGGCTGCCATAACTGCCTCCCATGATGCTGCAATGCAGCATCGCCATAAATATAACGAGTCTAAACAAGTTATGTCAAGTACATCGGTAAAAATTGTTGCGACGCAAGGAGGGCTAAGGCCGCTCGCTCCGGGGGCAGGCCGCTAGACGGGTGGCGACGATGGAGTAGACCATGGGATTCCACGCCAGGCCGATGTGCGTGCCCGAGACCTCGAAGTTGACCTTCGGGTCTCGGGCAATGCAGTAGTGCCAATCGACCACTCCATCGCTGCGGGTATAAATGGCAGTCTGGTAAACGGTTTCCGCCGGATCGCGGTGCAGGGAGTTCATAAAGTCGCAAGTACAACGGCCGGTGTAGCAGTCGGGCAGAACCGCAGGACCTCGCCTCCATCGGATTCCGAGGCGTACCGCTGTGGCCACCAGCAGCACACTGGGGTGGGCGACGGTCCCGCGAAATGGCGACCCGAGCGTGGTCACGGAAGCAATGTCCTCCGGCCTTTGAGTGGCCAGAGCTCGGGCCATGACTCCCCCTAAGCTGTGGCCGATCAGATGAATCTTGCCACCGGTTTCGCGACGCGCTCGCTCGATGGTTTCACCCAAGCGATGCCGGATCAGGATATTGGGGCAGTCCGCGTTGATGCGGATACCGGAAAAATATGGGGAGTAGCCGATTCTTCTCAGCCAGCCATGTATTCCTCTCAGGTAGGAATCAGGCAGCAGGAATCCGGGAATCAGGATGACTCCGGAGCCGTCGCCGCGCGGCACGCCCCGGCCGTAAAACAGGGGCGAGGTGCGCAGCCGGACGACGTCGCGCGCGACCAGAGCTTCATGCCACAGCGATAGGTCAGCCGCCGCCGGGTCCTCCCGCATCAGATTGTCATCCTCGGTCACGCCGCGCACCCCTAATGCTGCAATGCAGCAATGGTTAGAATGTACAAACAAGAAGAGTTTATGTCAAGATAAACAGGAATTGTTGCGTCGCAACAGGAGGGTTCATGGCTTCGGAGCCGGTCGTGATCAAGAAATACGGGAATCGGCGGCTGTACGACACGCGGGGAAGCCGCTACGTCAACCTGGACGACATTGCCGCACTTATCCGGCAGGGAGAGGAAGTGCGGGTGATGGACGCCAGGACCGGCGAGGACCTGACGCGGGTTACGCTGACGCAAATCATCACCGAGGATGCCAAGGACAGGCCCACCGGGCTGCCCCTCGAACTGCTGCGCCAGCTCATCGTCGCCTCCGATGAGGTGCGGCAGGAGTTCATCATGTGGTATCTGAAGTCGGCGTTCGAAACCTATCAGACCGTGCAGGACGCGGTGCGGAACCGGGTCAGCGAGGTGCAAGCCGCTCTGCTGTCTCCGGTGGAGAGCATGAAGCGGTTCCTTTCCACCCAACCCTCGCCGCCCGTTGCCTCCGACGAAGCGGAACTGAAAGCCCTGCGGCAGCGGGTCAGCGAACTCGAATCCCGGCTGAAGAAACCGGCGCGCAAGAAGCGCAGCCGGGCTAAGTCCTAGGCGGCGCGTTCGGCTAGAAATTGCGCCCGGATGGCGCGCTTCTGAATTTTTCCGGTGGAGTTCTTGGGAAGCGCTGCCTGGAACACGACCCGGCTCGGCACCTTGAATTTCCCCACGTACTGCCCCACGTGACGGCGGATGTCGTCGTCGCTGGCGGCGGTTCCCGCCTTGAGTTGAATTACGGCGCAGATCTCTTCCCCGAACACCGGATCGGGAACTCCGACCACGGCCGCCTCCGCGATGGCCGGGTGCAGATAGAGTGCTTCTTCAATCTCGCGCGGCGAGATGTTTTCCCCGCCTTTAATGATCAGGTCCTTCTTGCGATCGGTGATGTAGAGGTACCCGTCCTCGTCCAGATAGCCCACGTCCCCGGTGTGGAACCATCCGCCCACGAACGATTCCGCGGTGGCTGCCGGGTTCTGCCAGTAGCCGGCGGCGATATTGTCGCCGGCCACGCAGATCTCGCCCACCGTGCGAGGCGGCAGGGTCCGATTCTTGTCGTCTACGATGCTCACCTCAACGCCCGGTTCCGGCCGGCCGGCGCTGCCGCGGCGATAGCATTCGTGATCGTCGTAGCTGGTGGCAATCGCCACCGACTCGGACATGCCGTAACCCTGATCCACGCGGCAGCCGAACGCCTCCTGAAACTCGGCGCGCAGTCTTTCCGGCAACGCGGCGCCGCCGCTGGTAATGCGGTAGAGACTCGGGAAGCTGAAGTGGCATCGTTGGGGATGGTGCAGCAAGTACACCAGCATGGTCGGCACTACTGGCAGGTAGCCGACCTGGTAGCGCTCGATGGCCTCAAAGATCATCAGCGGATCGAATTGCCGCAGGAGTATGGAAGGAAATCCCCAGCGGTTGGCCAGCTTCAGCATTACCATCCCGAACACGTGCGTCAGCGGCAGAGCATGCAGCATGGGGCGTACCGGCAGATCGGGATTGAGGCGGCAGGCGCTTTCAATGGCGGCGGCCACATTGGCATGGCTGATCATCACGCCTTTGGGCTCCGCGGTTGTCCCCGAGGTGTAAAGCAGCATGGCAAGGTCCGCAGGCGCGCGGCTGATCGGACTGTCGATCCATGCGCCGGCTTCCAGTTCGCCGGCAATGTCCTCCATGCCGCTTATGTCCGTCTCGCCGAACACGAGCCGGTGGCGCAACGTGCCGACCGCCTGCGAGGCATCCCGTACGCGTGCGGCCAACGCGGGCACGGTCAGCACCGCCATGACGCCGGCGTTGCGCAAGACATGGTTCACTTCGGCAGCGGTCCACTGCGGCATCACGGGACATATAACGGCCCCGATGGTCCAGATTGCCTGAAAGCTGGCGGTTAGTTGGGGAGAGTTAGGCACAAGCACAAGCACGCGGTCGCCGGGGCAGACGCCACGCTCCCTGAGCACGCGCGCCAGCCGCCCCGCATACTGCAGCTCTTCCAGATTCGTGTAACTGCGGTTTTCATAGTGGAGCCGGGTGTAGCTTCCGAACTTGTCCAGGTAGTCCAATTCCAGGCAGGCGGCGTTGGCGGAGCGAGTGGCGCGGAACGTTGTGGCTGACATGGGGCCTCCTTCAGTGCCGGGCGGGGCCCCGTGGCCGGCCGGGGGCACGGAGGGTGGTTCGAGCCCCTCTCTTCAGAACTTGCACCGCAAGGGGCGGTACTTCAAATCGAATTATGTTGCCCGGCTTTCAGCAAGGAGGAAGATCACTGCTTCGTGTGAGCTGGTCGTCAACCTTACGCTGCAAGTCGCGCAGCGAAGGCCCGGCCGCCTGCTGAATTCTGGTCGCTCTCCCCAACTAAGCGGGGCGTTCCCGGATCTGATCCAATGTGCCGAGGAATTCGGCGACGGCCGAGCGGGCGGCATGGGGCTGATCGGTGGCGAAAATATGGCCAGCGTGAGGAATCGTCACCAGCTTCGCGCCCGGAATCCGGGACGCGATGATCTCCCCATTTTTCCGGGGAACCAGCCGGTCAGCCTCCCCGTGGATCACGAGCGTGGGAGCGGTGATCTGGGGCAGGCGGCTGTAAGAGCTCCAGCGGACGATTCCCTGCATCTGTGCGAAATAGGCGGCCGGGGTTGGAACCCAGTTCCTGAGCACGGCCATGTCTTCGTCAATGCGCTCCCGCGCGGTGGCCCGGTCGTAAAGGATGGGGATAAAGGCTTCCCGGGCTTCCTCCGGGGTCATCGTGGCGCGCTTCATAAGAGCCAACAGGACCTGGGCTTTCGGTTGCACGGCGTGCAACCCTCCGGGGGAGGTACAGGCCAGGATCAAGGAGCGCACCCGAGCCGGATATTGCAGCGCGAATTCCTGAGCGATCATCCCGCCCATGGAGGCGCCGAAAATGTGTGCGCTGTCCGCTCCGGCGGCGTCCAGGACTGCGGCAGCATCCGAGGCCATCAAACTGATGGGATACGGACCAGCAGGCACATCACTTCGACCCACGCCACGATTGTCGAGAGCGATGGTCCGGTAGCGCATGGCCAATTCGGGGCGTGCGCGGTACCACATGTCGGAGGGATAGCTGAATCCCATGATGAGCAGCAGAGGCGCGCCCTGCCCTTGCTCGTCCCAATAAATCCTCGCGCCTCGATTCTCGGCGAATGGCATGGTTTGCTCCCGTCCGACTAGCCATATCACTGGTCGGCCTGCTATGCAGTGATGCGTCGCAAAGCTCCAGCCTTCGTCGTGCTGCCACCGGTCGACTTGTAGGGGGAGGTTCTGTCTGCCTAGCTATCTCGGAGTCGGCCCAAAATGGGCCTGAGGCTCCCCGCCCAGAGCGTGCTCATGACCTCCACATCCCCAGAGGCCATCTCTGATCTGGGTTTGTGCTGCGTGAAGGATGCTGTAACTAATTGAATAACAATGTACTAAAAATGTACTAAAGAAGTGTTGCGCTCGAGCATCCGGGCCTAGAATCAGATAGAGAGTTCCTACGGGGTGAGCGTATGCGGTGCTGGGAAGCCCTATTGCCGACGATCATCTTGGGGTTGACGTGGGGTAACGCCATAGCTCAGTCCACCCTCTGCGCGGACTCCGTCGTGCCCGTGGGGCTGCTCGTCATCCAACCCACTCATCTGCCTCCTTCATTGGAGCGTTTTGAAGGACAGGATGTCTTCCTGCCCATCGCTTTCGGAACCGGCTTCGTGGTCAGTGAGACGGGCTATGTGGTGACTGCTCTACATGTTATCAACAGGGCCAGGGCAATACTCCCGAGCATCCAGTCATCGGCCAAAGAAATGGTGGTTTGTCTTGGGGTATCGCCCGAAGCGCTTGACTGCGAAGAAGTAATGATCGCCGCGAGGGACGAGTCCAACGACCTGGCACTGCTCAAGATCAAAAAGGCAAGGCTCACCGAGGCCCTGCGCCCGGTGCACCTCAGCGCCGAGAGGCCAGTCCGCGGCACCGAAATCTGGGCTGCCGGCTACTCGGAGCGGACGGGTGGCAGGCTCGTCGTAGCGACAGGGACCTTTTTCCAGGAAGAAGAGCCGGCCGACGCGGTGGAATCGGCAGCTCCCGCCTCCAGAATGTGGCTGGCAAACCTGGTGGTGGAGAACGGCGACAGTGGCAGTCCCGTCTACCTGCATGACGGCTCGGTCATTGGAGTGGTCGTTACACGTTCCGACAGCCACGCCGTTACGGGTTTCGTCCCCGCCCAGCATGTCATTGATCTACTTGTTCGTAATGGAGTTACCACGCTGTTGCCGGGCGATTCCGGGCTTCCCTTCGTCCCGCTCTTCCGGTAGACCGGATCCAATTCCACAGCTATCAGCCGGTCACTGCCAGTTGTTCAGCGAAAGCCCTTTCGATCTCGGTCCGCAGCCAGCGATTTGCCGCATCATTCTCCGCGCTCTCGTGCCAGTAAAGGTGAACATCCAGGAAGGGAACCCGGGCGGGAAACGGATAGAGCCGGTTGCCGAACTGGGTGTTCAAAAGCAGTGCATACCGTTCTGGCATGGTCAGCAGCAGTTCGGTCTGGCTGACCAGGCGACATGCTTCGAAGAAGTGTTGGCAACGCACCCCGATGCGCCGACGCTTCCCCAGCCGGATCAGTTCCGTGTCTTCCAGGCCCGGCCCCGAGCGGCGAAGCGAAACCATAATATGAGTTTCAGACAGATAGGTATCAAGATCGAGCGTAGAGGAAACGCGGGGATGGCCGCTGCGGGCCACCACCACCAGACGGTCGCGAAAGATCCACTTTTGCCGGATGTCCTCGCCTAAGCTCAGCGGAATATCCATGGCCAGGTCGATCGATCCGTTCGCCAGTTCGGCTTCCAGGTCGCGACGATTGACCCGCACGCTGGCCAACGAGATCCCGGGAGCCGCCTCCTCCAGCCGGCCCAGCAGCGCCGGCAAAACGATGGCCTCCGAACTGTCACGCAAGCCGAGGGAAAAAGTCCGCCGCGTGTGCACCGGGTCGAAGTGCTGGTTCTCATGCAGATTGACCTCGAGAATCTGAAGTGCCTGCCGCACCTGCCCGATTATGGTTCGGGTAAAGGGCGTTGGCACCATGTTGGGACCTTGGCGCACAAAAAGCGGATCTCGCAACAGTTCACGCAGCCTCCTCAAACTGTGGCTGATGGCAGGCTGGGTAAGGTTCAGCTGATGCCCGGCTCGAGTGATGTTTCCTTCCCTGTAAATCGCATCCAGCACGACAAACAGGTTCAGGTCGATCTGGTTAAGATGCATGTTGATAATAGTACATGATTCTAGTTATTCATTTGATGAATTACAGTTGCGCCTCTAATCTACCCCTCAGCGAGGCCGGTCAGCGTGGATTTCGCTCTCAGCGACAAGACGCAAGCCTATGTCCGGCGGCTTTCCGCGTTTCTCGAGGAGTCGGTGCTGCCAGCGGAGACCGTTTACCACTCTCAGTTGCGGCACACCCCGGACTGGCACAATTGGGTGCAGCCCCCGGTCATGGAACAACTCAAAGCCAAAGCTCGGTCTGTAGGGTTGTGGAACCTGTTTCTGCCTGACAGCCAATTCGGCGCCGGACTGACCAACCTGGAATATGCGCCGCTGGCGGAAATCATGGGACGTTCCCCGATCGCCCCGGAGGTGTTCAACTGCAACGCTCCCGACACCGGAAACATGGAAGTACTGGTGAAATACGGCTCGACCCCGCAGAAGGAGAGCTGGTTGAAGCCGCTGGCGGCAGGCGAGATGCGCTCCGCGTTTTGCATGACCGAGCCCGACGTGGCGTCCTCCGACGCCACCAACATTCGCGCCACCGCTGGCATCCAGGGCGACCGTGTGGTGCTCAACGGGCGCAAGTGGTGGAGTTCAGGGATTGGTCATCCCCATTGCCAGATCGCAATCTTCATGGGAGTGACATTTCCCGAAGCCGAGAAGCACCAGCGTCACTCCATGGTGCTGGTGCCGCTCAACACTGCGGGTGTGAAGATCGAGCGCATGGTGCCGGCCTTCGGCATGTACGATGAACCGTTTGGTCATGGTGAAGTCACGTTCACGGACGTCGCGTTGCCGCTGGATCACATCATTGCCGGCCCGGGGCGTGGATTTGAAATCGCCCAGGGGCGCCTCGGGCCAGGCCGCATTCACCACTGCATGCGTACCCTGGGAGCGGCTGAGCGCGCCCTGGAGTTGTTGTGTAAGCGCTCGCTCAGCCGGGTGGCCTTCGGCCAAGTGCTGGCCGAACTCGGCGGCAACCGGGACGTGATTGCCAACGCCCGGATTGCCCTCGAGCAGGCCCGGCTGCTCACCTTGAAGGCAGCCTGGATGATGGATACGGTCGGCGCGAAGGGCGCGATGAGCGAGATTTCGCAGATCAAGGTGGTCGCCCCCAACCTCGCTCAGACCATCATCGATCAGGCCATCCAAATTCATGGGGGGGCCGGGGTATCGAGCGATGTCCCGTTGGCCGAGATGTTCGGTTACATCCGCACGCTACGGCTTGCGGACGGCCCGGATGAAGTGCACCGCGCTCTGATCGCGAAGCTGGAACTCAAGAAATACAGAAACGCCGCAACCGCCCGCCAGCATTGAGGATGACGCTGTGAAACGGATCGACGAACCCGTGCCGGTGCGCCCCGGCGAGGAACTGGATGTGGGCAGGGTGGATGCTGCCATCAAGACAGTCGTGCCCGGCCTCACGGGCGAGCCAGCCATTGAGGAATTTCCCCGCGGCGCATCGAACCTGACCTATCTGATCCGTTATCCGGAGAGGGAGTTGGTTCTGCGCCGCCCGCCGTTCGGGTACAAGGCCAAGTCCGCCCACGATATGCGGCGCGAAGTCACAATCTTGACCGCGCTCCGCCCAGTGTATCCTTACGTGCCCAAGGTGATTCGATTCTTCGATGACCCGGGAATCCTAGGTTGCGACTTCTACCTCATGGAGAGGATTCGTGGCCTCATCGTGCGGCGTGATCTGGACCTGCGCCTGGACCCGGACACGACGCGCCGGCTCTGCCTGAACCTCATCGATCGCCTCATCGAATTGCACCAGCTGGACTATCGGGCGGCGGGACTCGAACAGATCGGAAAGGGCGCCGGCTACGTGCAGCGACAGATTGCCGGATGGAGCGACCGCTATCGCAAATCGCGCACCCCAGACGTGACCGACTTTGAGGAAGTGATGGCCTGGCTGCAGCGCAACATGCCGGCGCACGAGGTCGCGACCTGCATCGTGCACAATGACTTTCGCTTCGACAACGTGGTCCTGAACCCAGAGAACCCGCTCGAAGTCGTCGGCGTGCTCGACTGGGAGATGGCGACCTTGGGTGACCCGCTGATGGATCTGGGCAACTCGCTGGCCTATTGGGTCCAGGCCGACGACGATCCATTCTTCCTCGAAACCCGCACCCAGCCGACCCACCTTCCCGGCATGTTGACTCGCCAGCAAGTGGTCGACTATTACGCGACCAAAACCGGCTGGGCAGTGGACCACTTCGATTTCTACCTCATCTATGGTCTGTTCCGCCTGGCTGTCATCATTCAGCAGATCTATTACCGCTATGTTCAAGGGCAGACGCGGAATCAGGCGTTTGCCGGGTTCGGCCGGCTAGTGAACTATTTCCAGCAGCGTTGTGAGCGCTTGCTGCGGCAACCGGTGTTGTGAGCCGTGGGCACCATTTATCTAGTCCGTCATGCACAGGCCTGTTTTGGCGAGGAGGATTACGACCGGCTCTCGCCCATCGGCGGACACCAGTCCCGGGCATTGAGTGCGTGGATTCGTCACTGCAATCTGCCGGTGGATCGTGTAGTTATGGGAACCGAGACCCGTCATCGGCAGACGGCAGAATGCTGTCTCGCCGGGCTCGTCGGAACCCCACCCGGGTCGGAGTGGCAGGTCGTGGCGGGCTTTTCCGAATTCGACCACGCCGAAGTGGTGCGACGGTTTCGTCCGGATCTGGCCAGTGCGGCCGCGGTTCGTTCCTGGCTTTCGGCAACGGAGGATCCCGGACAGGAGTATCAGAAGGTGTTTGCTGAAGCCTTGGCACGTTGGATCAAAGGCGACCACGACGACTATGGAGAGTCCTTCGCCGCGTTCCGGGCGCGCTGCTGGCGGGCGCTGTTGGCTGTGCACGAACCGTCACCGTCTTCCCTGACCACTTGGGTGTTCACCTCCGGGGGACCGATCGCAACCATCGTGCAACACGCCCTGGCGATTCCCAACGCACGGATTGCTGAGTTTACCTGGGCCCTGGTAAATACCGGGATCACGAAACTGGTGTACCGGCGCGGAGGCCTGCGCCTGGTTACCATCAATCAGTATCCCCACCTGGAGCTGGCGGCGCAGCCAGACTGGATCACTTACCGCTGAGAGGAGACGCTCATGAATATTCCTCTTACTCCGGTCCGCTTCTTGCGTTACGCACGCGAGCAATTCCCCCTGAACCCAGCCGTGGTTTGCGGCGCGGAGCGACTCACCTACGCGCAGCTCGGGGGACGCGCCTACCGGTTGGCGGGCGCTCTGGTCGCGGCCGGGGCGAAACCTGGCGATCGCATCGCCTTCCTGAGCACGAACTGCCACCGCCTGCTGGAAGCCTACTATGGGGTTCTGGAAGCCGGCTGCGTACTGCTTCCCCTGAACATCCGCCTGTCTGCTCAGGAGCTGGCTTTTGTTGTGAGCGACGCGCAGGCCAAATTTCTGTTTCTGGAGCAGCCGTTTCTTCCTCTAGTGGAATCGTTCCGGCAGACGCTTCCTTCGGTGGAAGCCTTCTTCCTGCTGGACGCACAACCACCCGCGAATTGGCTCGCCCCGCAGAACTATGAGCAACTGCTGGCCGCCTCGGCGGAGTTCCAATGCGAGGTCACTGAGGTTGATGAGGACTCGCTGGCTGAGCTTTTCTACACCAGCGGCACCAGCGACAAGCCGAAAGGGGTCATGCTGACGCACCGCAATGTCTATTTGCACGCCCTTTCGGTAATTGTCGCCGGACAGACTACCCCGGCGACGATTGGTCTGGCCTCGTGCGAATCGGTGGTTCTGCACACCATCCCGCTGTTCCATGCGAATGGCTGGGGCTGTCCGCACACCATTACCCTGGTGGGCGGCATCCACGTCATGATTCACCACTTCAACCCTGCCGAAGTGTTCCGCCTGATCGAGCAGGAGAAGGTGCGCACCTGTTCCCTGGTTCCCACCATGGCTACGGCATTGGTGAATGCTCCGGACAGACACAAGTACGACTTGAGCAGCCTGCGCGCCATCAGTATCGGCGGGGCAGCTTCGTCCCCAGCGCTGGTGCGGGAGGTGGAGGAGAAGCTCGGCTGCACCTGCTTCTCCGGATACGGATTGACGGAGACCTCGCCCACCCTCGCCCTGTCGGCCATGAAGCCGGGGCGTCCCTGGACCGGCGAACAGAAGTACGCGGGGCAAGCCCTGACCGGATTTGCGATTCCGGGCGTGGAACTTCGAGTCGTGGACGCGGAGGGCAATGAGGTGCCTCGCGACGGCGTCAGCAGCGGCGAACTGGTGGCGCGAGGCGACGTTGTGATGGCCGGTTACTGGCATCTGCCGGAAGCGACCCGGGCTGCGCTGGCGGGCGGATGGTTCCGCTCGGGCGACATCGCCACCATCGATCGCGACAATTACGTCCGCATTGTCGATCGCAAGAAGGACATCATTGTCAGCGGAGGCGAGAACATATCTTCGCTGGAGGTGGAAAAGGTGCTTGCTGCATATCCTGCCGTGTACGAGGCGGTGGTGATTCCGGTGCCAGACGCGAAGTGGGGAGAAGTACCGAAGGCGCTGGTGGTCCTGAGGCCCGGATCGCAGGCTACCGAAGCAGAAGTGATCGAATTCTGCCGCTCTCGTCTGACGCACTACAAGTGTCCGCATAGCGTCGAGTTTTTGGATGCCCTGCCGAAGACCGGGACGGGCAAGCTTCTGAAGCGCGAGCTGCGCAAGAGATATGGGACGGCGCAGAAGAGCGGAGTCTCCTAGTTCCAGCCTGGGACAGGGGGCGGAAGGGTTAGGCACAGGAATGCAGGGATCCTCCGAGGGCAAGTCATCGATCTCGCTGGCGACAACGGTTGGACGTCTGAAGGACGGGCTCGGCCGCGAGGTTGGCGTGTCCGACTGGTTTGTGCTCAGCCAGGGGCACATCGACAGCTTTGCTGAGGTCACGGGCGACCGCCAGTGGATTCATGTCAGCCCGCAGCGTGCGGAGCGCGAATCACCTTACGGTGGAACCGTCGCGCACGGATTTCTGACCCTTGCCTTGCTGAGCCGGTTCCTGGCTGAGGTGGTTCAGGTTGATGGCCTGGCGGTCAACTATGGCCTGAACCGGGTGCGCTTCCCTGCGCCCGTCCGGGCCGGAGCGAAGATCCGGGCGCATTTCACCCTGGCTTCGCTGAAGGACGTTCCCGGGGGCGTGGAGGTGCTGTACTCGGTGGCAGTGGAGATGCAGAACGCGGACAAACCAGCCTGTGTTGCCGAGTGGCTCGTTCGGTACTACGGGTCTCAAGCTGGGCTGAAGTGTTAGGGGGTGGACGTATGAATCAGTTGGTGGAAGTTACCCAGGACCGCGAGATTGCCATCATCGCGATCAATAACCCGCCCGTGAATGCCCTGAGTCCGGGCGTGCCGGAGGGAATTCTCGAAGCGGTCGAACGCATAGAGAAGGATGACAGCATACGAGCAGCCGTAGTGATGGGCGCCGGATCCACATTCATCGCTGGAGCCGACATCCGGGAATTCGGCAAGATCACCTCGGGCAAGGCCCGGCCCCTGCTGCTCGACCCCTTGCTTCAGGCAATCGAGGAATGCGGCAAACCGATCGTGATGGCCATCCACGGCACCGCGTTCGGTGGAGGCCTGGAGGTGGCGATGGCGGGCCATTATCGGGTCGCGGTCCCGACCGCCCTGGTCGGGCAACCTGAGGTTAAGTTGGGGCTGATTCCCGGTGCCGGTGGAACACAGCGTCTGCCTCGGCTTGCAGGCGTAGCCAAGGCGGTCGAGATGTGCACGGGCGGAAATCCGGTCAAGGCCGGTGAGGCCCTCGAGGCCGGCATCCTGGACCGCCTCATCACGGGCGATCTGCGCACCGCCGCCGTCGCTTTCGCGCGCGAAATCGCGGAAAAGCCTCGGCGCAAGACGCGCGAACGCAACGATAAGCTGGGCGCAGCCGAGACTAACGCTCCCATCTTTGAGGCCGCGCGTGCTGCCGCGCGTGCGAAGCAACGCGGCCTGCTCGCCCCGCAAGCGGCCATCGATGCGGTCGAGGCGGCGACCCGTCTGCCCTTCGAACAAGGCCTCGAAGTGGAACGCAAGCGGTTCACTGACTGCCTGTTTTCCCATCAGTCGAAGGCGCTCATTCACATATTTTTCGGCGAGCGCGAGGTGAGCAAGATTCCGGACATTCCCAAGGATACGCCGCTTATACCGGTCAGCCGAGCAGCCGTGGTGGGCGCCGGAACCATGGGCGGGGGCATCACCATGACCCTGGTCAACGCCGGAATTCCAGTTCTGCTGAAGGACCTGGATCAGGCGGCGCTCGACCGTGGTCTGGCCACAATTCGGGAGCGCTATGCGTCCTCCGTGAAACGCGGCCGCGTCACCCCGCAGTTCGTCGAGGAAAGATTGAAGCTGATCCAGCCGATGGTTGGGTTTGACGGTTTCTCCGACGTGGATATCGTCATCGAGGCTGTGTTCGAAGGCATGGCCCTGAAAAAGCAAGTTTTCAGCGAATTGGATCGGGTGGCAAAACCGGGTGCAATTCTGGCCAGCAACACCTCCACGCTCGACATTGACCAGATCGCCTCGGCCACCTCGCGGCCGGAAGCAGTTATCGGCACCCACTTCTTCAGCCCGGCTCAGGTGATGCGGTTGCTCGAAATCGTCCGTGGCAAGGCAACCAGCAAACCCGTAATTGCCACGTGCATGCAGCTGGCCAAGAAGCTGGGCAAGATCGGAGTGCTGGTCGGAAATTGCCGCGGCTTCGTGGGTAACCGCATGGTCGAACCCTACATGCGCGAAGCCATGTTCCTGGTGGAGGAGGGAGCAAGCGTCGAGTCCGTCGACCAGGCACTTTATGATTTCGGCATGGCCATGGGTCCGCTGGCCACCGGCGACTTGGCCGGTCTCGACGTCGGGTGGAGGATCCGCCAGGAGTACCGGCACCTCACACGGCCCGGTGTCCGGCAGCCGATAGTGGCAGATCGGCTGCACGAAATGGGGCGTCACGGACAGAAGACGGGAGCCGGCTGGTACCGCTATGACCGCCACTCCTCACAGCCGGTCCCGGATGATGAAATTTCCCATCGGATTCGCCGCTGGTCCACCGAGGCCGGCATTCCGCAGCGTCAGATTTCCCCGCAAGAGATCACCGAGCGGTGCATCTACGCGCTCATCAACGAGGGCGCCCGCATTCTGGAAGAAGGCTTCGCCCTGCGTCCCGTGGACATCGACATGATTTATGTCAATGGTTACGGATTCCCTGCCCATCTTGGCGGGCCGATGTGGTACGCCGACACGGTGGGGCTGGAAAAGGTTTACGACAGAGTTTGCGACTTTCAGCGTCAGCACGGGGAGCTGTGGACGCCGGCTGCCCTGCTCGCCAAGCTGGCGAAGGAAGGCCGGACCTTTGCGCAACTGACGGTCGAGCAGGGGGCGGCCGCATGAGTTTCAGTAGCAGGAACAGGAGCTTCTCCTATGCAACTTAACCACAAAGTGGTGGTGGTGACGGGCGGCGGCAACGGAATCGGGCGCGCGTTGTGTCGGCGCTTTGCTGCCGAGGGCGCCAGAGCTGTAGTGGTGGCTGACATCCAGGCGGCGGCGGCCAGGCAGGTGGCCAGCGAGATCGGAGGCATGGCGCTCGAAACCGACGTGGCCCGCGAATCCGATGTCGTCCGCTTGGTCCAGGAAACGCTCGAAAACTTCGGCGTGGTTGATCTGTTCTGCTCCAACGCGGGAGTCGGCACGCAGGGAGGCGTGGAAGCTCCCGACCGCGACTGGGCGCGGAACTGGGAAGTCAACGTGATGGCGCACGTGTACGCTGCGCGCGCCGTGCTGCCCGCCATGCTGGCGCGCGGCGAGGGCTATCTGCTGCAGACGGTTTCCGCCGCCGGCATGCTCACCCAGCTGGGATCAGCACCCTATGCGGTTAGCAAGCACGCCGCGTTGGCACTGGCCGAATGGATCGCAATTACCCATGGTGATCAGGGCATCAAGGTGTCAGCCTTGTGCCCCCAGGGCGTGCGCACCGATATGCTCCGGCGGGCCGAGTTCGCCGGCGGCGCTTTCCTGATGGAAACCGCGGTGGAACCCGAGCAGGTCGCCGAGGAGGTCGTGAAGGGACTGGCAGAGGAGCGCTTCCTCATCCTTTCGCATCCCGAGGTTGCCGAATACTTCCGTCGTAAAGCCACCGATTACGATCGCTGGCTGCGGGGCATGCGCCGCTTGCAGGCCAGCACACAAATCCTGAAAGCGCAGGTCTAGAGGTTACGAGGGGTCTCTATCGATTACCGAATGCAGAGGAATCAAGGGAGGGCACGAACATGAGCACAATTTCTGCTGTGGGCACGCGTACCATTTCAGGTGGAAGTTTCCTGATCGAAGATCTCAACCCGGACGACATTTTCACCCCCGAGGACTTCAACGAACAGCACCAACTGATTGCCCAAACCGCCGAGGAATTTGCCGCGAACGAGATCGCGCCGAACATCGAGAAGATGGAACGCAAGGAATTCTCCTTGACCAGGGACCTGGTGAAGAAGGCCGGCGACCTTGGCCTCAGTTCCGTGGACGTACCCGAAGCCTACGGCGGTACCCACATGGACAAGGTCACTTCTGCCATCATTGCGGACCGGCTGGCGATCTACGGAGGGTTCAGCACGACCTGGGGTGCTCACACTTGCATTGGGACCCTGCCCATCGTCTACTTCGGCACGGAAGAGCAGAAGAAGAAATACCTGCCCAAGCTGGCATCCGGCGAAATGGTCGGCGCCTATGCGCTGTCCGAGTCTTCCTCCGCCTCCGATTCGCTGAACTGCCGCGCCCGCGCCGAACTGTCGCAGGATGGCAAGCACTACATCCTCAACGGCGAAAAGATGTGGATTACCAACGCCGGGTTTGCCGACCTGTTCACCGTATTCGCCAAAGTGAATGGGGAAAAGTTCACGGCATTTCTCATCGAACGCAATTTCCCGGGTTTCTCCGTGGGAGCCGAAGAGCACAAGATGGGGATCCGCGGATCTTCAACTTGCCCGCTCATCCTCAACGATTGCAAGGTCCCCATCGCGAACGTCCTGGGCGAGATCGGCAAGGGACATGTCATCGCCTTCAACGTGCTGAATGTGGGCCGCTTCAAGCTGGGGGCGGGATGTGTGGGCTCTGCCCGCAGGTGCATTGAAAGCGCCATCGGCTATGCCAAGCAGCGGAAGGCCTTTGGCAAAGTCATTGCCGATTTCGGCTTGATTCGCGAGAAGCTGGCCAACATGGCAGCCGGCATCTTCGCCGGCGAAGCCATGGCCTACCGCACGGTGGGGATGATGGATATGGCCATCGCGCGTCTCGAAGGGCATGCCAGCGACATGGCGGCGGTGCGCAAGATCATCGACGAATATGCGGTGGAGTGCTCGATCCTCAAGGTATGGGGTTCGGAATTAATCGACTACGTAGTGGACGAGATGGTACAGATCTACGGGGGATACGGCTTTGTGGAGGAGTACCCGGCGGAGCGCGCCTACCGCGATGCCAGGATCAACCGGATCTTCGAGGGCACCAACGAGATCAACCGGCTGGTCATCACCGGCTTCCTGCTGAAGCGGGCGATGTCAGGACAGCTGCCGTTGATGCCGGCGATCAAGAAACTGATGGACGAGGTGCTGGCCGGAGCCAGTTCCGGCAACGGTGTGCCGGACAGCTTCGCCGAGGAGCACAAGCTCGTTTCCGCAGCGAAAAAGATCGGGCTCTTTGCCGCCGGGGTTGCCGTGCAGAAGTATATGCAGGCCATACAGGAGCAGCAGGAAGTCATGGGCGCGATCGCCGACATGGCGATCGAGACCTACGCGATGGAGTCCGTCTTATTGCGCGCCCGGAAGCTGGCGGCTAAGAACGGCGAGGCCGGATGCGGTCACGCCCTGGCGATGACCCGAATCTATCTGGCGGAGGCCATCGAGAAAATGGAAAGCGCCGCGAGAATGGTCCTGGCGGCTGCCAGCGAAGGTGACATGCTGCGTTCGCAAATGGCCATCCTGCGGCGGTTAACCAAGTACGAACCCTTCAATCTTGTGGCTTTGCGGCAGTCGGTTGCGCAAAGGGTGATTGAAGCCGGCCGCTACGTGATTGCGTAGCCCGGTCTCGGAGAACGGAGAAACGACATTCAAGCTGAGGCCTCATCCGCAGTGCAGGGGGCATTATCCCAGGTCTTTGCGGCGCACTGCGCGGCCCAGGATACGCCGCACCTTCTTGGGTGAGATGGAGAGCCGCGTCGCGACCCGTGAGACCTTGCGGCCCTCACGCTCCCAGACTTTGGGGATAATGAGGTCTTCGAATTCCTCGGTGAGCTGCTGGAAGGTCTTGGTTCCGACCAGACCTTGCGTCCAGGCGCGCAGGGTGGGCGATACGGTGCCCGTGCGGAACAAGCGTGCCTTGAGGGCCTGCAGGTCGGTCCACAAGCTGCCTGGTTCTTCCCGTTTCAGAATTGCGGTTGCCTGTTCGTAGGATTGCCGGGCAGCTTCGAAATCGTCAAAGAAGGCGTTGCTCTGACTCAAGCCCTGCCAGAGGAATGCCGACGCCAGCAGGCGGCGATGCTGCGTTCGCCGAGCCAGTTCGATCGCCTCCTTCACGTAGTTCAGGGCGTTACGGGCGTGGCTGCCGGAGTCGGCGCCCTCGGCGACTTCTTCTTCCAGTTTTGCGTTGGCGATCATACAGCGCAGCAGTTGCGCCCTGGCCATGAGGATGTAATCGGTCTTCTGCTCCGCGATCTCAAAGGCGGTGGAGGCTTCCACATCCGCGCGATCAAAATCTCCGTTGTCCAGGTGAAGGTATCCGTAGTTCAGGTGGACACTGCCGAGTCCGTGGTGATTGGGATAGTGGGGATAAATGTGGGCCGCCTCATCGAGATGAGCAAACGCCTCCTGCCGCAGTTGCGCGAGGCGTTCGCGCATCTGAAGGATACGGGCGTTCCCTTTCTTCGGCCCGCGGGTAGCAGCCCCGCGCCGGCGTTCCGCCTCGGCATCAATCTTCTCGCGCAGTGCGAGGGCGATATTGCGCTTGACCAGGGCGATGTTGGCCAGGGAGCGGGCCAGGTTCCGGTGCTGCGAGTCTCGCCTCCGGTATTCTGCGATGGCGCGCGCGAAGTGCTCGATGGCCTGATCAAAGCGGCCCTCGCGGCGCGCGATCCTTCCGTACGAAGAGTGGATATTCCCCAGGGTGACGTAATCGTCTGTGTCCTGCAAGGCGGTCTCGGCTTGCTGCAGAATGCGGCGCGCCTCGGTGGACCGGCCTTTCTGGAACAGCAGCCAGCTCTCCAGGACGCTCATCACGGCGGCCATCTTGGGGTGTCCCAGCGCAAGCGCCAGGCTTTGCCCCTTTAAGGTGTGCGTCAAGGCCTCCCCGTATTCTGCCTTCTTGCGCAGACAACGTCCCTTCCAGAAGTTCGCGATGGCCAGCATTTCCTGGTCTTGCAGGTCTTCGGCCAGGGTCAACACGAAGTTGAGGTGCTGAATCGCCGCGTCCGGTTCCTCCTCCGCCATGGCCAACATTCCCTGGGCCATGCGCAAGTGTGAGTATTCACGGAGCGGAAGTTGTGCCTGTCGGGATCGGGGAAATTTGGAGAGGAGGTCCTCGATCAAGGCCGGACTGTCGAAGCCAAGGTCGACCCACTGCGCCGCGTAGCCGGTGAGGCGGCCGGCATTTTCGAGGTCGGGGCCGAGGGATGCGAATAAGTAGGCGTGTTCCTGGAGACACGCAATGCCGCTGGCAATGCGCCGGTTCGCCAGATCATCCTTCAGACGCTCGAGTAGGGCCTCGGGGATGCTTGGGTTCTGCGGACTGCCCAGGGCCGTGCGCGGCTTCTCAGTCGAGGTACTCATAGGCGACGAGGGTGAGAAACTCCGGACATTCCGGACTCGTCATCATCCGGGTGAACAGCTCTGCCGCCAGACCCACATGCTCTCCACGCAGCTTGTCCTTTTGCTCTTGGACGACGTTTCGCACGAATTCGGCCGTCACTTGTCTTCCGTCGTCAAAGTGGGCCCCGTGCTTCACCCACTGCCAAACCTGGGTTCGGCAGATCTCCGCGGTGGCGGCATCCTCCATCAGATTGTAGATCGGAACACATCCCTGTCCGCTCAGCCAAGCCGCGAGATATTGCAGTCCCACGTCGACGTTCCAGCGCAGCCCGGCCTCGGTGATGGCTCCTTCCGGAACCGCCAGCAGGTCTTGGGCGCTGACCGGAGAAGCTGGCCGAGGGAGCGCGATCTGGTTGGGCGAGGTCATATGCTGGTCAAAGACCTGTCTGGCGACCGGCACCAGTCCGGGGTGGGCCACCCAGGTGCCGTCGTGACCTGCCCGCACTTCACGCAGCTTGTCCTGCTCCACTTTTTCCATGGCGGTACGATTCGCGACCAGGTCGTTCTTGATGGGAATCTGCGCGGCCATGCCCCCCATGGCATGAATGCCGCGACGATGGCAGGTTTGGATCAGCAGTTCCACGTAAGACTTGAGAAAGTGGCGCTCCATGGTCACGGTCGAGCGATCCGGGAGGACGAAGTCCGGACGGTTCCGGAATTTCTTGATGAAGCTGAAGATGTAGTCCCAGCGCCCACAATTCAGACCTGCTGAGTGGTCGCGGAGCTCATAGAGAATCTCATCCATCTCAAACGCTGCCAGCACGTTTTCGATCAGCACCGTCGCCCGGATCGTCCCCTGGGGGATGCTCAGCTGCTGCTGCGCAAAGCGGAACACGTCATTCCAAAGGCGCGCTTCCAGGTGACTCTCCAGCTTGGGCAGGTAGAAGTAAGGTCCGGTTCCTCTGTCGATCAGCCGCGCAGCATTGTGGAAGAAGAACAACCCGAAGTCGAACAGGGAGGCGGAGATGGGCTTGCCGTCGACCAGAAAGTTACGTTCCTCAAGATGCCAGCCGCGGGGACGCACCATCAGAGTCGCGGTCTTGGGCGCCAGTTGGTACCGCTTGCCTTCCGGGCTGACATAGGAGATGTCGCCGTTCACCACGTCGCGAAGGTTGAGTTGCCCTTCCAGATTGTTTTGCCAGGTGGGCGAGTTGCTGTCCTCAAAATCCGCCATGAACACGTTGGCACCGGAGTTCAGGGCGTTGATGATCATCTTGCGGTCGGCCGGCCCGGTGATCTCGACGCGGCGGTCCAACAAGTCGGCGGGGATCGGTGCGACGCTCCAGTCACGGCGCCGAATCTCTGCGGTTTCTTCCGCGAAGTCGGGCAGATGGCCGGCATCGAGTTCCCGCTGGCGCGAGCGCCGGCGGGCCAGCAGCTCCTGACGACGGCGCTCGAAGGTCCGGGCCAGGCTGTGGAGAAAGGCGGTGGCTTCGGGGGTGAGGATTGCGGTCTCGAGTGGGCTAAGCGGTAAGGTGGTTGCGATCATGCCTGTCATTCTGCCACGCGCGTCTTCCGCATTCCTCCCATACTAGGTCAATTCGGACCAGTAGTCCATCCCGGCGTCACCCATTTGCCTGCCTTGCCGGTCTGGCGTTTACTGAAGATGGCCAGGGGCAATCGCCTGACTCAGCCCTGGCCCAAGATCTCTCCAGCTAAGGAACTACGCAATGCTCGCTCGCCAGATCTCACTCGACCCGGTTGACACTTGGACCTCGGACCCGCGTTGGAAAGGCATCCGCCGCCCGTACACCGCGAATGAAGTCAAGCGCCTTCGTGGCACGGTCCGAGTCGAGCACACCTTGGCCCGCCTGGGCGCTGAACGCCTCTGGGAGTTGCTGCACAGCGAATCCCACGTGCCGGCTCTGGGAGCACTCACCGGGAACCAAGCCGTGCAGATGGTGGGCGCCGGGCTGAAGGCGATCTACGTCAGCGGATGGCAAGTGGCGGCCGACGCCAACGACGCCGGTCACATGTATCCCGACCAGAGTCTTTACCCGGCCGACAGCGTGCCCAATCTCCTGCGCCGCATCAACAACGCGCTGCTCCGTGCCGATCAGATCCAGCACGCGGAGGGCAAGTTGGGAACCCGCTGGTTGGTGCCCCTGATCGCAGATGCCGAGGCCGGGTTTGGTGGTGCGCTGAATGCCTTCGAGTTGATGAAGGGCATGATCGAGGCCGGCGCCGCCTGCGTTCACTTCGAAGACCAGCTCTCGTCGGCCAAGAAATGTGGCCATCTGGGCGGCAAGGTTCTGGTGCCCACCTCGGAGGCGGTGCAGAAACTAGTCGCTGCCCGGCTGGCCGCGGACGTCATGGGAGTGCCCACCCTGGTGATGGCGCGCACCGACGCGCACAGCGCGCGCCTGTTGACCAGCGATATCGATCCTGTGGACCGCCGGTTCTGCACCGGCGAGCGCACGGCGGAAGGCTTTTTCCGCATGCGGGAGTGCGGTTTGGAATCTGCGATTGCGCGCGGTTTGGCCTACGCTCCCTATGCCGATCTGGTGTGGTGCGAAACCTCGGAGCCCGATTTGGGTGAGGCCCGCGAATTTGCCGAGGCCATTCAGGCCCAGTATCCGGACAAGCTGCTCGCCTACAACTGCTCTCCCTCGTTCAACTGGAAAAAGAAGCTCGATGACGCCACGATCGCGCGTTTCCAGCGCGAGCTGGGTGAAATGGGCTACAAGTTCCAGTTCATTACCCTGGCGGGGTTCCACGCCTTAAACCTCAGCATGTTCGAACTGGCGCGCGCCTATCGGAGCGCAGGGATGACCGCCTACGTGAGGTTGCAGGAAAAAGAATTCTGCCGCGAGTCCACGCATGGCTATTCCGCGGTGAAGCATCAGAGATTCGTCGGAACCGGATATTTCGATCTGGTCGCCACTACGGTCACGGCCGGTACGTTATCCACAGCAGCCCTGCACGGTTCGACCGAAGAAGCCCAATTCGCTGGGGTCAAGGTCCCGCAGCCCGCCCCTGTTGGGGAAGATCCGGCTTGCCGACCCATCCTCGGTGAGTGTCCGCTGATCCAGCCGGTGGCCGCTCCGGCGATACCGAACCCATCGCTGGGAGACTGAGCCAGAAGAAGCCGGTGCCAACCTAGGTTTCTCCTGCCACCACGGGTGCGGGCGCCAGTGTGGGCACGAGGGCCTGAATGATGCCGAGCGCCAGCAGATAGGCCGAACCGGCTATCACGAATGGAATGGTGTAGCTGCCGGTCCATTGCAGAAGATACGACACGACTTTGGCGATCAACATCCCACCCACCGCGCCCGCCATACCACCGATTCCGACTACGGATGCGACGGCGCGTTTGGCAAACATATCCGAGGGTAGAGTAAAGAGATTGGCGGAGAATCCCTGGTGCGCAGCCGTGGCCAAGCCTAGGAGCAATACCGCTCCCCAGGTGGAGGCGACCCGAGGCACCAACACAATCGGCACAACGCTCACGGCGCAGATCAGCATGGCCATCTTCCGGCCGGCGTTCACGGTTTTACCGCGGCGAATCAGCAACGATGAAATCCCCCCCCCAGCCACACTTCCCGCGTCGGCCAGCACGTAGATCAGGACAAGAGGAGCTCCGAGTTCGAACAGCCTCAATCGGTGTTCGCGCTGGAGGAAATCCGGTATCCAAAACAGGTAGAACCACCACACCGGATCGGTGATGAACTTTCCCAAGAGGAAAGCCCATGCCTGCCGATAGCGCAACAGATCGATCCAAGCGATGGCAGCCTGGGGCTCGCGCGGATTGCGCTGGATGTAGTCCAACTCGGCAACAGAGCAGCGGGGGTGTTCTTTAGGGCTGCCATACATCCACAGCCAGATCACCAGCCAGCCGAATCCCAACGAACCCAGAGAGAGAAAGGTCCAGCGCCAGCCCCAGTGGAAGGTGATCCAGGGCACGAGCAGGGGGGCGACAATGGCGCCAAGGTTGGTTCCGGCATTGAAGATGCCCGTCGCCAAGGCCCGTTCTTTCTGGGGAAACCATTCCGCGATGGCCTTCAGGCTGGCCGGAAAAACCCCGGCTTCACTGAAGCCCAGGGCGCTGCGTGCCACTAGAAAACTTCCGAACGAACTGGCCAACCCGTGGCACATGCAGGCGAGACTCCAAGCTGCCATGGCAAACGCATAGCCCAGGCGCGTGCCGATCCAGTCGATGAAACGTCCGACCATCACCATGCCCACGGCATAGGCGGCGGAGAAGGCAAACACCAGGTTCCCATAGTCGATCTCGCTCCACCCCAGGTCCTGTTGCAAAGTTGTCTTCAGTAAGCCGATGATCAGCCGGTCAAGGTAGTTCTGGGTGACGCCGATCAGCAGCAACGTGCAGATGACCCAGCGGAAGTGCCCTACGATCCTCGAGGTGGGAGCCGGAGGAGATTCTCCGGCGGCGGGGACTTGCGCAGAGGTTGACGAGGAATCTGCCATGCGCCGCTGGGACTTCTTGCCTTGCCTTCAATACCTCCTGCCTTCCCCGCTTCGCCGCGTCATTGACTCACGCCGCCCGCGAGGAAACCACCGTCGACTACCGGCAGATGACCTGCAACCAGACTCGCAGCGTCGGAGGCCAGGAACACCGCTACCTCTGATAATCCGCACCCGCACTCCGCTCAATCATATGTCGCCCGAAAAGCTGGGTCCAACTGCCATCCTTCCGAAAGCTGGCTGGCGATGCCACCGGTAGCCAACCGTTTCCGCGGCCCCGGGAGTTCATACGCTGCCTGATACCCATGGTCCTCCTCGACGGGCGGAGAAAGTTACTCCGGACGGAACTCGATATAGTCCAAGGGCGCCGGTTCGCCTTGGTCTGGAACGCCTCGGATTACAATTTCGTCGCCTGGGTGCAATGCCAATCCAGGAATCCACCTGCGCGTCGAGGAGTCGCCGTCTGCTTTGCTTGTGGCCCGGTGATCGTCGGCCAGCCATTCGTCTACCCGTTGGTTGTTCACGTAGACGCTAAACCTTGACGCCCCACTCTCGAGGTCGAAGTACTGGACTCCGATCTGATACCGACCCGCCTTTTCTCTGAACCGGAAGATGGCAGCGCAGGTCTGCACGGGCGCGGGACACTGGACGCCTTTGCCGTTCGACGCGCCCTCCCAGGGAACCACATCGAAAGCCACGTATCCTTGTAGTTGGGCATCTTCGGCCTCGATCCGGTGAGGATGGTGCCCCACCCGGGCCTGTTGGTCGGGAATGCCGGACAGACGGTACAACCAGTTACATATGGCATCGCGCCATACGATCGCATGGCCGGCTTGATATTGCAGTCGCACCAGGATCTCTTGGTAGCGTTCATCGTCCACGTGTCCCTTGAGCAAGCGCCATTGCGACACATACTCTTGGGCTTGTTCGGCACCCTGGTAATGTGCATCGTACATGTACTGAATCACGGTTTTTCCCAGGTGCAGCGCGTGGCTGTAGGACACGTGATGAAAGAACAAGAGCAGATCGTCGGGGCAGGCGGCGAGCGGTTCGTAGAGCTTCTCGACCGCTGGCGCATATTGACCGATGAAGGCGGTGCCGGTTGCCAGGGTGCGATCCATGCCGATCCCGGCATGGTCGGCGCGGTGCCACTGTCCCCATCCATTTCTCTCGGAAGACTCGGGTCCGGGCCCATAATGGCTACCCAGAATGTTGGTCAGGCTTCCGACGCCCAGAGGGCCGGTGTAACTCTCGTATGCGCGCCATGATACCAGCTGCATCTGATCGATGGTCCGCAGCACCAGGGAATCATTCCCGAAGGTGAGGCGTGTCCATTCGTCAACAATCGCTTCCGGGCTGAGATTGGGATCCCAGGAGAGCCTTCCAAAGCCGTAGAGGTTTGCCATGGCCAGCGGGTTTCCCAGCCAATTTGCCTCCATTCCGACATTGGCCACGCCGACAAATCCACCTGCCGGGCGGTGAAACACTTTGCCCGCCACCAGGTCTTTTACCGGACTCTTGGGTTGCTCGACATCGAGATCGAAGTCCAGCATGTCTTTCCACATGGGGATGAGAAAACACAGGTGTTTCTGCTGGCCGGTGTACTCTTGGGTGATCTCTAACTCGATCGCCTCGTTTGTACGACGCAGCCCGCCGAGCAACGGGGAGACTGGTTCCCGCACCTGGAAGTCGATCGGGCCGTACTTGATCTGGATGATTACGTTATCGTCGAACTTGCCATCCAGTGGGTGAAAGGTGTCGTAGGCAGCCTTGGCTCGATCATTCTTCAGATTTTGCCAGTCCAGATGGTGGTTGTAAACAAACGCGCGATAGAATACGAAGCCGCCGTGGGCTCGGAGCGCGCGAGCCATGACATTCGCCGCGTCCGCCGGGGTTCGACCATACCTGGCCGGACCGGCACGCCCTTCCGAATCCGCCTTCACCACGAAACCACCGAGGTCGGGGATCTGGCCATAGAGTTCCTCGACTTTGCGATTCCACCAATCCGCCACGCGCGGATCGAGGGGATCGAATGTATCCAACCCGCCGATTGCCTTAGGAGCGCTCAGATCGACGGAGACTGATAGCCGAACGCCCCAGGGGCGGAACTCGTCGGCGATGCGGGCCAACTGAGGAATGAAATCGGCGGCAAGAATGCGCGGATCGGCATTCACGTTGTTGACGGTGCAGCCGTTGATTCCGACCGAAGCCAGCAATCGCGCATATTGGCCGGCACGCGTCAGGTCGGCGCGCACCTTGCCGTGGTCGAAGAATATGGAAGGACCGGCGTAGCCGCGTTCAATGCTGCCGTCCAGATTGTCCCACTGGTTCACCCAGCGAAGAGGGGCATAGGGATGCTGCACCTCATTCAGGCCGTCGACACTTTGGTTCCGGGCAATTTTGCTCAACCAAGCGAAAACCCCGTATAGCACACCTCGGGCCGTGAATCCGGTGATGACCAGGCATGCGAAGCCGTGGATCTCGGCATGGGTCAGCCAGTAACCGTCTGCGGTGAGATTTTCCGGGGGCGGAAGGTCGGGCTTCACTCTCTCGAGGTCGGGCAGGGTTCCCAGCACAATCGCACTCTCCGTTGGCAGGCCGCGAGGGGCATCGAGAGTGCGCCCCAGCATTCCCCTGATGCCCTGAATCAGTTCCTGCCGAGCCGTGCGCAGCACTTCGCCGTCGCCGAGCATTACCGTGGTGGCGGGGAGAGAAGCATAATTTTGCGCGATGCGCTCATCCAACGCCGCGTATCGCAACCAGGCGGCGCTACCGCTCTCAGCATGGCTGAGCGTGGATCGTCCCCCTCCGCAAAGCGCGGCTCCAACCAAGATCGGCAAGGCAAGTCTTATCATCCCCATCGAGTTCCGAGATCCCATCCGGCGAGCCCGCCGCAGGCGGTTTTCCGCACGGTGATATGATCTCGCTCGGCGCGAAACTCCTCGAGTGGTGAGCCGCCGGTCTGACAGGTTAAGGCGGGGATGCGAAACAATGCACAGCGGCTTTTCGAATTTCATCAACGGCGACTTCCTGCTGCACTCGAAGACCGCGCAAGGGCTCTACCACGACTACGCTGCCAGAGAACCCATTCTGGACTTTCATTCGCACCTGCCGCCCGGCGATATCGCCGCCGATCGACGCTTCCAGAACCTTTTCGAGATCTGGCTCGAAGGGGATCACTACAAGTGGCGGGCCATGCGCGCGAATGGGGTCGGCGAACGCTACTGTACGGGAGAGGCTCCGCCCTACGAGAAGTTCCTGGCCTGGGCCCGCACCGTTCCTTCTACGTTGCGCAACCCGCTGTATCACTGGACCCATCTCGAGCTGAAAAGATACTTCGGAATTGACGCGTTGTTGGACGAGCGGAGCGCGGCCTCCGTCTGGGAACAGGCCGCCACGCAACTGAGTACGGAGCCTCTTACGGCCCGCGCGGTGCTGCGTAAGTTTGATGTGCGGATCTTGTGCACGAGCGATGATCCTTGCGACAGTCTGCACTCCCATCGCACCATCAACCAATCCCAGGGGGCGTTCCGAGTGTATCCTACCTTTCGCCCTGATCGGGCGCTATGGGTGGAGGATCCGGCGACCTTCAATGCCTGGATTCGCAGCCTCGAAGAGGCGAGCCATGTCGGGATCTCTTCTTTGCCCGATCTTCTGGACGCCCTGAGGAAACGCCACGATTTCTTTCATGCCCACGGGGCCAGACTCTCCGACCACGGTTTGCTTCACTGTCCGCTGGGCCGCTATAGCGAGGCCGGTGCCGCCGCCGTGTTCCGGAAGGTTCGCGGGGGCAAAATCCCCACCCGCGAGGAGCAAGCGGACTACGCCTCTTATCTGATGTTGTTCTTCGGGCGTTTGGATGCGGAAAAGGGTTGGACGAAGCAACTGCATCTGGGCGCGCTTCGCGCGGTCAACACGCGGCGGGTCCGGGAGTCGGGGGTGGAAAGCGGATACGATGCCACCGGTGATTGCCCTCAGGCCAGGGCACTGTGTCTGTACCTCGACCGGCTCGAACAGGAACATGCCCTGCCTAAGACCATCGTGTACAACCTGAATCCGGCAGACAACTATATCGTCGCAACCGCCCTGGGAAGTTTTCAAGACGGTTCCGTCGCGGGCAAGATCCAGTTCGGGAGTGGATGGTGGTTTCTGGACCAGAAAGAGGGGATCGAATGGCAGATCAACGCCCTCTCGGGTACCGGTCTGCTATCGCGATTTGTGGGCATGGTGACCGACTCAAGATCGTTCATGTCCCTTCCGCGTCACGAATACTTCCGCCGGATTCTCTGCGATCTTCTGGGGCGCGAAGTGGAGAATGGCGACTTGCCGAATGACGAGAAGCTTGTGGGCAATGTGGTCCGGAACATCTGCTTCGAGAACGCGCGGCAATATCTGAATCTGGCCCTGGCGCCGAGCGCCGCGCCATCGCCCGTCGCTCGCCAGGCGCCATCAAGCGGGGACAGGCTTTAGGCTCAGGGCTGGCGGAGTCGCACCGGCTAGAGACGACATACAATCTGGGCTCGGCCCTCACTCCGGCAAGGTCTGATCGCCCCGAATCGAGAAGGTTGCTGCGGCGCCGGGAGCTAGCCGGGGCTGCCCTCCGCCCGCCGAGACGCGGTAGACGCCGCTAGCGACGATCCGGTCCCCCCGTTCGTTGACCTGGCTCAGGTCGCGTGGCCCGAGCGGAAAGGCAACCTGCTGGGTGGCGCCGGCGGCCAAGTGAACCCGGGTGAATGCGCGCAACACGCGAAGCGGCGCGGCGGGTGATGGAGGGAATTCCAGGTACAACTGCACCACCTCGTCACCCTCGCGCTCACTGCTGTTGGTGACGTCGAGTTCGACCTCGAGCGAACCGCCGGCATTCAGTTCCGAGGTTGACAGTCTGAGGTGGCTGTACGCGAACTTCGAATAGCTGAGCCCGAACCCAAACGGGTAAAGGGGTTGCCCCCCGAAGTAGCGGTAGGTGCGGTTCTTCATCGCGTAGTCTTCAAAGGGGGGCAGCTGATCGACGCCCTTGTAGAAAGTCACGGGCAGGCGGCCGGCGGGATTGTTCACTCCCGACAGAGTCTCGGCAATGGTGGTTCCGCCTTCTTCGCCGGGATACCAGGCCTCCAAAATCGCGTTGGCGTGCTGCGCCGCCCAACTTACCGAAAGCGCACTGCCGTTCATGAGCACCACCACGAGCGGCTTGCCGGTGCTGCCCAGGGCTTCCAGGAGTTTTTCCTCCTCGGCGGGCAAGTCCAGGCTGGTGCGATCCCCGCCTTCGAAGCCGGGCATGTCCACTTTCATCTCCTCCCCCTCAAGTTGAGAGGTGATGCCGACCACGGCGACGATCGCATCCGCCTGCCTGGCGATCGACAGCGCTTGCCCAACCGGGTCGGAAAGAAGCCGCAGCCAGACCAGCTTGATGCCGGTTCCACCCTGACCGTATTCAACCTTCAAGGCGTATCGGTGTCCTTTTTCTAACTGCAGCGTGGCGGTCGTGGGCTCGGGGTCATGTAACAGGAAATCATCGGCAATCAGTTTGTCGTCCAGCCAGAGTCGGTTCATCGAACCGATCAAACCAATGCGGTAGGTGCCCGACTCGTCGGGCGTCAGGAAGCCTGTCCAGCGCACTGAGACATTGCTGAGCCCGGACGGCGGTGTCAGGGAAGTGGGCTCAGGATGAAGCGGTTGCAGGTTAATCGAAGGATCGCGCACGACCTTGGGAGTTCCTTCAAAATTACTGCCTGAGAAGTATTCTCCCTCGAGCCCGGGCTGCCCGGCTGCGGTGGAGAGCACCGAGGGAGGGATGAGCACTTCCGCCCGCAGAAAATTGGTTCCCGGAGCGTAGGTGACGTCGGCCGCAGAGAATTGTTGGCGAATGCCCTCGAGAGCCGTCACCGCCCGGGAGGGCGTGCCATTGTAGTTGCCCGCGAGCACCCGTGTGGATTCCGCCAGCGGTCCGACCACGGCGATTTTCTTGACTCGAGGCGTGAAGGGAAGTGTCCCGTCATTCTTGAGCAGAACCATGGATTCGCGCGCGGTCTTCAAGGCGAGTTCTCGATGCGGCGGGCTGTCGATTTCGGATTCCGGGGTGTCGGCGTAGGGCACCACCTGGGGCGGATCGAACATCCCGAGGCGAAAACGCGCCAGGAACAGGCGTTTAAGGGCAACGTCGAGGTCCTGCTCGGTCAGAATGCCCTGGTGGACGGCATCCAGATACTTGGCGTAGTCGGAGTTCCCCTCCGCCTTGCGGAAGAAATCCGCGCATTCGTTGTCTACCCCGGTCTTCAGCGCCAGCGCCGCCGCCTCGGCCATGGTCCGGGTGAAGTGGTGCCCATGAAGGATATCCGTGACCGCGTCACAATCGGACACCACGTAGCCGCTGAACTTCCAGGCTCCGCGCAGCTGATCCTCCAGCAGGAATTTGTTGGCGCACGCCGGTTCGCCGTTAACCCGGTTATACGCGCACATCACCGATGCTGCCTTGCCTTCAACCACCGCTGCACGGAACGCGGGCAGGTAGGTGTCCTCCATGTCGTGCTTGGACACCATCACATCCATGGAGTGTCGCGCCGGTTCCGGCCCGCTGTGCACGGCAAAATGCTTGGGCGTGGCAATGACACGATAGTACTTAGGATCGTTCCCCTGCAGGCCGGTCACAAAGGCTACCGCCATGCGGGCGGTCAGGAATGGATCTTCGCCGTAGGTTTCCTGTCCCCGTCCCCAGCGGGGGTCGCGAAAAATATTGATATTCGGCGACCAGAAGTCGAGTCCTTCCATGATGTCACGACGTCCGGCGCGCACGGCCTGATTGTGTTTGGCACGAGCCTCGGTGCCGATGACGACTGCCATGTCGTGAATCAACGGCGCATCAAAGGTAGCCCCCAGCCCGATGGGCTCGGGGAAAACGGTGGCAACGCCAGCATTGGCGACGCCGTGCAACGCTTCACTCCACCAGTCGTAGGCAGGAATGTCGAGCCGGGGAATGGCCCGCGCCTGGTTTACCAATTGCGATGCCTTTTCCTCCAGGGTCATGCGCGAGATCACGTCATCGACCCGGGCGTCCATGGGAAGCGCCGGGTTGAGATAGGGAGGAACGGGCGAGGGTGGCGACTGAGCCAGGGAACCGGATCCCGCCCAGAGCAGAAAGGCCAAAAGCGCAGGCAACAACCCAAGGCTACCGGGTTCGTTCATTGGAATCTGCTCCTCACCAGGCATTCCCGTTGCGGGCGGGAGCCATTGGAATCAAGAGGCCTTACCACCGCGGGGGCATCGCAGAATGGAAACCCTTGGGGACAAAGCTCTTTCCGTTCTTCGCGGACCGACCTGTTCCCGGATTTCCAACAGCCAATTTGCCGGATTCCAACATCCAATTTAGACGTCGCCACCAAGCCCAAAGCCTTGATTGTTCCTAAATCGTTTTAGACCGGATGCTTCTAACACAGACAAGTCGCCCAGGTCAAGATCGTCACTCCTCAGGGGAGGCGCGCGGAATGAGGAACTTGGATAACCGCGGGGGAGTCCGAGGCGAGGACGGTTCCAGCGAGACCCGCGGGAGGTTATGGGTCGGCTTCTACCAGTGGCTTCCGTTTCCCCGGTTGTCGCCGTGCTGCCGCCGTGGTTTCCCGTATCACCAGCTTCGGTTCAAACAGGATCTGGGCGGAGTCGCGGTCGGCATCTTCCTTTCCATTCACGATGCGGCGGAGCACTTTCTGCGCCGCGGTTTTTCCCATCTCCCGCAAGGGTTGTTGCACGGTAGTCAGGCCATGGGTCTGGTAACCGGCACTTTCGATGTCGTCAAAGCCAAGGACCGAAACGTCTTCCGGTACGCGCATGCCGTACTCGTGCAAAGCGCGGATGGCCCCCATGGCACAAATGTCGTTAAAGGCGAACAGCGCCGTAAACGGTTCTCCCCTCACCAGGAATTCCTGCGTTGCCTTGTAACCGAGGTGGGGCGAGGGTGAGTTCTCCTCGATCTGCGCCACCCGCTTCGGGGAAATCGCCAGCCCCATCTGCGCGGCGGCCTTCACGATTGCGTTCCAACGGACTTCGGTGTCGGGGACGAAAGCCTGTCCCTTGATAAAGGCGATGGCGCGATGGCCTAGTTGCATCAGGTGCTCGAGTGCCAGCTGCGCGGCGCGGTCGTGATCGAGCACGATGCGGGTCACGCCCTTCACCGAGTGATGGCTGGAGATGGTCGCCACCGGGAAGGGGAGGCTGCGGTGCCAGGGAGTACACACCACGATCAGCCCGTCGACCGAGCGGTGCTGGAACAGCTGAGCATACTCCTCGATCAAGTCGGGGCGGAATCGGTGGCTGGCGACGAAGTAGAGATATCCCTCCTGCAGGAGATGGTCTTCAATGCCACTGAGCACCGACGCGTTGTACCCTTCGCTCACCTCCGGCACCATGACACCGATGGTGAAACTGCGCCGTGTGCGCAAACAGCGCGCGAAAAAATTAGGACGGTAGTCGAATTTGCGGGCGGCCGCAAGAATCAATTCCTTGGTTTCGGGGGCGATGGTATCGGCCACCGAGGAACCGTTGATGACCAGCGAGACGGTAGCCGGAGCCAGGCCAACGTAATCGGCAAGTTCTTTCAGGCCGAGCCGGCGTTCCGCTTTACGGTTAGGCTGACCATCGGCCTTCGTCCGCTTTCCCTTTGCCATCCCGGCAGTGTGGCACAAAGGAAACCCATCGGGCAAGGCTCAGTACGTAATTTCATATATTTCTAAATCGTTATAGATTCGATTTAGATCGAATTTTTGTGCTTGACAAGGGAGGGCATGTGGAGATACAAACCCACGCCATAACGGTTTTGTTAGACGGGGTGTGCGCCAGGAACGGTCCAGGAGGATGGCCATGAAATCACTCTCGCCCAAGGATGCCGGGAGCGTGGTCGTTGCCATGCGAGGCCCGGGGCTGCGTCATCTACTGGCCCTGTTCGTGTTACTGGGGCCCTTGGCCACCCACGTGTTCGCGCAGGAAGCCACGATCGTGGGAACGATAACCGATCCCACCGGCGCCGCAGTTCCGAATGTGGCCATTACCATCACCAACAACCAGACCGGGCAGACGCGTCAACTGACGAGCAACAGTGAAGGGCAGTACGTTGCTCCCAGCCTTCCCATTGGACACTACACCCTCCGGGCCCAGGCCCCGGGGTTCAAGGTGGTGGAGCAGAAGGACGTCGTGTTGGCGGTCGCGGCTCGGGTGAGGGTGGACTTCAAGCTGGAAGTTGGTGCAGCTCACGAGGAAATCACCGTCGAAACCGCCGCGGTCGCGGTGCAAACCGACAGTGGCGATGTCAGTCAGGTGGTCACCAGCCAGCAGCTCAGCCAGCTTGCCACCAATGGACGGAGCATCTATACGCTGGTGAACCTGACCCCGGGAGCCGCCAGCCTCCAGGGCGACTTCCAAACCCCCACGCCCGTGGGCGGCGATGCCAATGTCAGCTTTAACGGCAACCGGCCGGTCCATAACATTTACCTGATGGACGGGGGCGAGGACTTGGACCGTGGCGGCGGCGGGACGTTCAGTGTGATGCCTTCCCTGGAGTCTCTCGCCGAGTTCCGGACGATGACCTCAAACTACAGCGCCGAATACGGGCTTTCTTCGGCAGCCACCATGACGACCGTGCTCAAGTCGGGAACCAATAGTTTCCATGCCTCGGCCTGGTATTTCGGACGGAACGACGCGCTGGACGCACGCAACTATTTCAATCCTGCTCCGCAGCCGGTGGCCGAACTGCGTTTCCACGTCTTCGGTTTCAACGCGGGCGGTCCCGTGGACTTCTGGAAGCAGGACCACAAGACCTTCTTTTTCTATAACATGGAATGGCGCCGCCTCATCCAGGGCCAAACCCTGAACCAGAAGGTACCGTTGACCAGCACGTACCAGGGCGATTTCGCAGGGACGGGCATCACGCCGCACACACCCTGCGCCAGCCAGCTCGCGGCCAGCTTGCAGGCCCAGTTTGCTGCTGCTGGCCAGACGCTCAGCACCTGCGACGCGTCCGGTAATGTCATAACCGCGCAACCTTTTACCGGGAACCAGATCCCGGCAAGCCTGCTGGACGCGAATGCGCAGTCGCTTCTCACCGAGGGAAAGATCTTTCCCGCGCCGACCAATGGCGCCCAGTTCCAGGGCGGCAATAACTCCCCCACCTACGTGACGGAAGAGATTGCCCGCGTCGACCACACGTTCAACGACAAGTTCTCGATCTTCGGGCACTGGGTATCGGAGCAGATCAGCCAGACCTTCGGGACGACGATGTGGAGCGGCGACAACGTACCCACGATCGGTAACACCTTCGGGAACCCGTCGTACAGTGCCGTGGTCCATGCCACCCATACCATCAGCCCGACCTTGCTCAATGAGATCGCTTTCAACTACAACGGCAATCGCATCAACATCATCCCGCAAGGGAAGTTTGGTGCTCCGCTCTCGGCCCCGTCGAGCTTTACCTTCAACCGCGTGTTCACGGGTCCGAACGCCAGCGACCGCATGCCCACCATCAACCTGAGCCAGGCAACCGGGGCGCAATACAGTGCCAACTGGACCCCCTGGGTGAATAAGGCGGACGACTATCAGATCCGCGACGACCTCTCCTGGACGAAAGGTGCCCACCAGTTGAAGTTCGGCTTCAGTTGGGCGCTTTACAAGAAAGTTCAAGATCTGTTTGCCAGTACACAGGGCAATTTTGGTTTCAACGGTTTCTACACCGGCAATGACTTCGCGGATTTCCTACTGGGTTACGCCCAGTCCTATTCCGAAGACGGCGTTCATGACCACGGCGACTGGAACAACGTCTCCTACGCTGCGTATGTGCAGGACAACTGGCGGACTTCCCGCCGGCTCACGCTGAATCTCGGGTTGCGTTGGGATGGCGTCCCGCACACTTACGAAGCGAATCACCGCATGTCCAACTTCTACCCCAACCTCTATCAGCCGGATCCGAACGTCTTTTTGCCCAACGGCACCATTAATCCCGCCAATCCCCACCTGGGCCCGAGCCCCAATTCGATCCTGCAGGGATACCAGTTTTACCTCAACGGCATCGGCGTCGATGGCCTGAACGGCATCCCGAAAGGACTGGTCGACAATCACTGGGCCGCCTTCGGTCCGCGCCTTGGTTTCGCCTACGATGTGACAGGTGAGGGCAAGACAGTGGTGCGCGGCGGATTTGGTGTCATGTATGAGCGCATACAGGGCAATGACATGTACAACGGGGGTACCAACATCCCCTTCAGCGCCAGCGTCACGTTCAATAACGTTCTCTTGGCCAACCCGAAAGTCGCCGTGAGTTCCGGCACCCAGCAACCCGTGGCCATTCCCGTGGCCAGCATCACGGGCATTTCCCAGAAGCAGTACAATCTGCCGGTAAGTTACCAGTACAGTCTGGGGGTTCAGCGGGCGCTGGGCGCCAGGTCCGTATTTTCCCTGTCGTATGTCGGAAATCAGAACCGGTTTCAGAATGACTGGCGGGAGATTGACCTGCCGCCCGCCAGTGACTTGGCCGCCCTGGTCCAGAACAGCAGCACGTACAACCAGTCCGTTCTCTATCCGGGCTTTCACAACATCCGCCTGGCCATTAACGAAGCCAACGCCAACTACAATTCCTTGCAAGCAGATCTTCGGGGCAACCTTACGCGGGACCTGAGCCTGCAATTCGGCTACACCTACTCCCGTGCGATTGACCCCACGACCGGAAACGGGGGAAATGGATACGACCTCAACAACGTTTCCAATCCTTACGTCGGCTGGAGATACGATTACGGCCCCTCGGTCTTCAACCGCACCCATGTCGGGTTTGTTAACTTTGTGTATAACATTCCCTTTCTCAACGACAGTCCGAATCGTGTGCTGAAAGCCGCCTTTGGCGGCTGGCAGGTATCGGGCATCGTTACGGCGGAGACCGGCGCACCCCTGGATGTCCGCCTCGCCGGCACGAGTGTAAGCAGCATCATTCCCAATTCCACCAACCGCCCTGACCTCGTGGGCAACATCTCCTACCTGAAACAACGGGTGCCGCAAGGGATTCAGTGGTTTGATCCTTCGGCCTTTGGCACGCCCGCTTCCGGAACCTGGGGCGATCTCGGACACAACGCCGTCGCCGGCCCCGGTCGGGACAACTGGAACCTGTCTGTATTCAAGAATTTCGCCTTCACCGAGCGTGCTCGCCTTGAATTCCGTGCAGACAGCTTCAACGCCTGGAATCACACGCAGTGGAAGGCGGATGTCCAGAACAATGGCTACGGCAACTCGCTTAACGGAGGCAACTTCGGCATCATCACCCAGGCTTACGACCCGCGGGTCTTCCAGCTCGGACTAAAGCTGATCTTCTGATCAGCCACGAATTCCCCGCTAAGCCCCGCTCGCACAAGCACCCCCGCGGGCGGGGCGTTTTTCTGACTGGTTGGACGCGCGGCGGGTTGGCGGTTCTTCTCTCGGCGCAAAATAGCCGCTTGTAGTCTGCCAGTTTCAGTGCAAAGATCTTGCGAACTCCGGTCATGAAGGGTTCCTTTCCAGGGTTGGTTCTCATAGCTCTCTTGCTGTCAACTTGTGCCCATGCACAGGCGTCCCCCGCGGAGGCGCTGGCTCTCGAGCAGCAAGGAAAACTGGCCGAAGCGGCCCAGGCCTGGCAGGCGATAATCCGGCAAAATCCCCGCGACGCGGGGGCTTACGCGAGCTTGGGGGTGGTTCTCGCCAAGGCGCAGAAATACCGTCAGGCGGCCTACGCCTACAGGAAGGCGCTCGCCCTGAATCCCTCGTTGCCGGGAGTCCAACTGAACTTGGGGTTGGCCGAGTTCAAGCAGGGCAACTTTGAAGCTGCGATCCCGCCGTTCCAGGCCGCTCTGGCTGCGGACCCGGCCAGTTCGCAAGCGCGCATCTTGTTGGGGTTCAGCTACTACGGCACGAAGCGCTTTGCCGAAGCCGTCCCATGCCTTCAGGTGGCAAGCAAGTCTGATCCGGGCAACCTCGAACTGCGTCATGCCTTGGCTCAGACCTGCCTGTGGGCTAAGGAATATTCCTGCGCTCTCGAGGAATTCCGTCAGGTGCTTCAGCAGGATCCCGACTCCGCCAGTGCCCACATGCTCATGGGGGAAGCTTTAGACGGACTGCAAAAGACGCCCGAAGCGATCTCCGAGTTTCAGGCGGCCGCAAGAGTGGCTCCGCGAGAGCCGAATGTTCACTTCGGCCTGGGATATCTTTACTGGAAGTCTCGCCAGTACGAGGAGGCGGCTCGCGAATTCAGGGCCGAACTCTCCTCCGATGCCAACCACGCGCAAGCCTGGGCCTATCTGGGCGACATCGAGATGAGAAACAATGACGCCGGAAGTGCGCTTCCCCTTCTGCGCAAAGCCATTCGCCTGAAGCGCGACCTGCGTATCGCCTACCTGGATCTGGGTGCCATCCTGGCCCAACAAAAACAATACGACCAGGCAGTTCCTGCGCTTCTGCGGGCGATTGAGCTCGATCCGGCCGAGCCCGATGCACACTATCGCCTGGGGCGCGCCTACGAAGCCATGGGAAGGATGTCGGAGGCGCAGGCCGAATTCGCAAAGGTTCACCAGATCCACCGTGAGTCGGAAGAAGATCTGGTCCGCAAGATCTCAGGTGATCCGCCCCCTCTGACGGGAGACGAAAAGCAGTGAGTTCTTTTGGCCCCGTCAAGTGATTCGATTCCGAGCTTTTCCCACGGCATAATCCTTGGGGCCTCGACGTCTTGACGTCGAGCTGTGGCTAGGCTGGGGTGTGCGAACCCGGTGATGGGGCGTGCGGTTTGCCCACGAGCGCTTGGCGAATTCGCGCATATCCCGGCTTCAGCGTTCGGTAGATGAAATCGCAGCGCTGCCCGTAGGGCAAAAAAGCACTCTTCATGGCATTAATGGAGATTTTTTCGAAGTCGTCTAGCGTAAGACCGAAGGTCTCTGCTGCAACCTCAAATTCCCGCGTCATGGATGTGTTGCTCATGAGCCGGTTGTCGGTGTTGAGCGTGACGCGAAACTTTTCCTGGTAAAGAATCCGGAAGGGATGCTGCTCCAGGCTGGGGGTGGCGCCGGTGTGCACGTTGCTGAGCAGGCAGATCTCGAGCGGGATGCGCTTGTCCAGAACATACTGGGCCAGATCTCCTAGTTTGACGGACCTGCCATCGACAACCGTAATGTCGTCAATCAGCCGGGTTGCGTGTCCGATGCGGTGGGCCCCACAGTATTGGATCGCCTGCCATATCGATTCTTTTCCGAATCCCTCGCCGGCGTGGATCGTGATGTTGAAGTTCTCACGCTGGATATAGTGAAACGCTTCCACGTGCTTCTTGGGAGGGTAGCCGCCTTCCTCTCCTGCGAGGTCGAACCCGACAACTCCCCGCTGTCGAAAATCTACGGCCAGCTCGGCCATTTCGAGCGAGACATTCATGTTACGCATGGCGCAGAGAATCAGGCCCGACCGGATGCCGAAGTCCTGTCGCCCGCGCTCCAAGCCCCTAAGCACCGCAGAGACCACCTGCTGGTGCGACAATCCTCGCCGGGTGTGGAACACGGGCGCAAAGCGGGTCTCGAAATATACGACGCCGTCTTTGCTGAGATCCTCGGCCTGTTCATAAGCCACTCGCTCGAGAGCCTCCTCGGTCTGCATGACCGCGATGGTGTGCGCGAAACCTTCGAGGTATTTGGCGAGGCTGCCCTGATTTGCCCCCCGGTAGAACCACTGTGCCAGCGCCGCGGGATCTCTCGTGGGGAGTTCGGGGTAGCGCACGCTTTCGGCCAGTTCGATGACGGTTTGCGGCCGTAGAACGCCGTCCAGGTGCTCGTGGAGCAGGACTTTGGGCAAACTCCTGAGCACGGATTTCTCCAGACTCATCTAAGATTCGCTCCCTGGCTTGATGATAGACAGTATCCCACGCCGCCACACGCCTGCGACCGGTTCCTCTAGGGCGTCGCTCCCGGCCGTGCTTGCCGGATCGCAACGTAAGCCGCCGTCAACAGCACCAGGTAGACGAGGGCGCTGACCAAGTTGACGCGGGAATCCCACCAGCCCTTGAGCACGACCGCGGAAACCACGACGAGGCCGACCCTCGATCCCCAACCGCCGAAGGGTGAACGCATGGGCAAGGCGGCCAGTTGCCCGGCGCTCAAGCGCTGGCGGAAGGAGACGTGTGCGGCGAAGGAGACGAGCCAGGACAGGATCATGCCGAAGAACGCTCCCCGCAGGATGAACTCAAAGGCGTTGGCGGGAGCGTACTTCTCGAGGGCCAGGGCCACGACGATTCCGTACGAGGAAACCAGGAGGGCCCAGCGCGGAGAGCCGGCCGTGTTCAGCCTGCCGAACAGGGGCGGTGCCCAGCCAGACCGGCCGAGGGAAAACAGCAGCCGTGAGGCGACGTAGAGGGAGGCATTGGAGCCGGAGAGAGCCGCCGTCAGCACCACGAAGTTCATCAGGTCGCTGGCAAACGGGATGTCCACCACCCGGAACACGGTCACGAACGGGCTCTCGCTGACTCCGGCGCGATTCCACGGCATGACCCCGACCAGCACGGCAATCGCCCCCAGGTAAAGGAGCGTCAGCATCACGAACGTGAGGCGCACGGCACGGGCCACTTCGCGGGGAGAGCGGGATTCGCCGGAGGTGACGGCAACAAACTCCACGCCTCCGAAGGCGTAAATCGCGAAGGTCATGGCCAGCAGGGGCGCCAGCAGGCCGCGGGGGAAGAATCCGCCGTGCGTCGTGTATTGCGGAAGCACGCGGCCGTCGAGCAGCAAAGCCGCTCCGATGAGGACGAAGGCCGCGATGGTGACGACCTTGACCATGGCGAACCAGTATTCGAAGCGACCATAGGAGCCCACACTGCGCAGGTTGACGAGCAGCAGAAGGACGGAGAACAGGATTACCCAGGCCAGGGCGGGGACCCGGGGATACCAGTACGCCATGTAGGTGGCCGCGGCGACCAGTTCGGCGCCGACCGAGACAGCGATGGCGGCCCAATATCCGGTGCGGGCGATGAATCCCGCCCAGGGGTTCAGGTAGAGTTCGCCGTAGATGCCGAAGGAGCCCGCGGCGGGATGCGCGCTCGCCAGTTCCCCCAGCGCCAGGGCGACCAGCACGTTGATGAAGGCGGCCAGAAGGAAACTGAGGATGACGCTGGGACCGGCCAGTTCGAGGGCGGTGGCCGAGCCCAGCAGGAGGCCGGTCCCGATCGACCCACCGACAGCGACCATGGCCATCTGCCCCGAAGTCAGCTGGTGACGAAGGCCCTGTTCTTGGTTCCGGCCGGGGGCCAGGTTGGGGGCGGAAGACATCCAGCACGTATACCAGAAGTGAAGTTGGCGCCCAAAGGGTTCGCCGGGAATGACCTTCGTAACCGGGCGCGGCCGTTACTTCATTGCCGGTGATTTTTCCTGCTCCTAGAATCACAGTGCAGGTTACTCCCCAGATTACTCACCCATGGCGGACCGAGCCGAGATCGCCAAACGTGTGGCCCAGGCCGAGAAACTTCTCCAACGGGGCAAGACCGGGGAGGCGCTGGACGAGTATCTGCAGATCCTAGTAGACGATCCGGAAAACGACAACGTGCGTTCGATGGCGGCGGATCTGTGTCTTTCCTTGAGCCGGACAGGCGAGGCCGTAACGCTGCTGGGGGAATTATTCGAGCGGCAAGTCGCCATGGGCGAAGCGACCCGCGCCAGCCTCACCTATAAGAAACTGGTGCGCCACGGAAACCCCACCTGGCAGCAGAAATTCCGCTTTGGTCAACTGCTCGAGAATTCGAACAAGAAGCTCGCAGTCGGGACCTACGAGAATGCCCTGGACGACCTGGTGCGGCAGAACAAGCCAGAGGAGTCTTTGGAGGTGCTGGCGCGCATCGTGCTGCTCGAGCCCAGCCAGGCGAATCACCTGCGCCTGGCCGAATTGTGTTCCCAGCTGGGCGACCGCAAACACGCGGCGGCGGCCTTCCTCAAGACCGCCGAACTGGCCGAGGCCGGCGGGCAGGATGCGGCGCAGTACTATGAGCGAGGGTATGCGGAGGATCCGAGCGATCCCCGGATCGCGCTGGCCTACGGCAAGAGCCTGCTGGCGCAGGGACAGGTCGGCGCGTCGATCTTCATCCTGGAGCCGCACGTGCTCGCGGGGAATCCCTCGATCGAACTACGGGAACATTACGCCCAGGCGTTGCTTTCGGCCAATCGGTTGAGTGAGGCGGAGCCCTTCGTCTGGCAGCTGTTCGAACAGAATCCCAACCGCCTGCAGCAGGTTGCCGGCCTGATCGGCCAGCTGGTCGATGCGCAACAGGACGCGGAAGCGGTGGCCCTGGCCCGCAAGCTGGAGCAATTTCAGCGGCGGCGGGGCGAGCGGCGCGCCTTCGTGGCCATGATGCAGGACCTGGTCGGACGACACCGCGCCTCGCCGGAGATGCTGGAGTTCCTCAGCGAGCTGTTCAACGCGTCCAATCGCGAGACCGACTACTGCCAGACGCTGCTGAAACTCTTCGACCTGTACGTGAGCACGGGAAATTTTCCCAAGGCGGCGGAGTGCCTGGACCGAGCCGCGGAAGTCGATCCTTACGAACGCGGCCACCAGCGGCGGCTGGAAATGCTGCGGGGAAGAATCGAGGAGGGACGCTACAAGGTAATCGCCTCCCGCCTGGCGCAGATGAACAAATCAGTGCCGGAGCCGATCCGGACGGAGGAGCCCACGCTGGGAGCGGCCGCGCTGCAGGACCTGATGCTGCAGGCGGAGATCCTGGTGCAGTACGGCATGCGTTCGAAGGCGGTAGAGCGACTGCAGCGCATCCAGGAACTGTTTCCCAGAGAGGAAGAACGCAACGAGGACCTGCAGCGGCTGTACCTGGCTGCCGGCATGACACCGCGCTACGCGGGCCGGACTCCGGTGCCGCAGGCGCCGGCGGCCCCGCCTCTGACCCTGCCGCCGACCCAGCTCGACGTGGGAGATGTGAGCAGCTTCACCCGCGTCGCCGAAATCACGCGCAAGCTCTACCACCAGAACAACCCCAATGCCGTGCTGTCGACGGCGGCCAACGAGATGGGCAGCCAATGGAAGGTTACGCGCTGCGTTGCGGCCATGCGCAAGCCGGGTTTGCCTCCCACCGCACTGCAGGAATATCGCGTGGACGGCATATCGGCGGGGGATCCCGCCGCGTTGGCGGCCCTGGTTGCGGCCTGCCAGGACTTGGCCATCGCCCGGGGAACGGTCACGATCGGGGATGCACTGACTGCGAAGGAGTTGCAACCGGTGCGGCGGTCGGTCGCGGAGCTGGGGATCACTTCCGTCCTGGCGCTGCCGCTCAGTGAAGGCGAGGAGCATGTGGGCGTTCTGCTGTTCCTGCAGGGCCACGCGCGGAACTGGCAACCCGCGGAGATCGTGGTGCTGAAGACGCTGGCCGAGCAGCTCGTCATCGCGCTGAACAATGCCGGCTTGCGCAAGCTGGTGCGCAACCTTTCCGTCACCGATGAAAAATCGGGACTGCTGAAGCGCGCGTCTTACCTCGACCTGGTGCAGGCCGAGACCAGGCGCGCGATGCAGCAGGCCACGCCGCTGACCATCCTGCTGATGCACTTCGGGCGCTTCAGCGCATTATGCAAGGAATTCGGAGAGCCGGCGGTCGAAGCCATGATGGAACAAGTGGGACAGCTATTCTCCGCCAATATCCGGACCAACGACGTCGCCTTCCGCTACGACACCATGACGGTCGCTCTGATCCTGGGAGACACGGCCGAGAAAGAAGGGTTGCTGGCCGTGGAGAAGCTGCGCAAGCTCATCGCGGAAGTGCGGCTGCCGGGCAAGGATCAGCCGGTGACATTCACGGCTGGGCTGGCGGAAGCGGTGATGAAAGCGAATTACGATCCGGTGGATGTGGTGACGGAAGTGATCAACCGCGTCGAACAGGCGCTGCATGATGCGCTCGCCCAGGGCTTGGGCAGCGTGCTGGCGCTGGCTGCCAACCTCTCGGCCGCGGCGGTGGCGTAATCCCAGCATTTGGCAATTGGCAACCGGCCAGGAGAACGCCGCTTGCACCGCAACATCGAGGTGGGAGTGCCAAGTGCTGCCGGCTGAGTACTGGCTTTTCCCTCCGTTTGAGTTCCCGACATACTGGCTGCTAGACTGATGGGCTTCATCCTGAAACGCTCTTCTATTGCAGGTCATTCATGTTGAAAGCGGGTGAGATTGCCATCGTAAGCGGCGCGCGTACGCCCATGGGGCGCTACTGCGGCAAACTCAAGGACTTTTCCGCGCAGGAACTGGGCGCGATCGCGGCCAAGAGTGCCATCGAGCGCTCGGGAATCGACCCCAAGGAATTCGACCACGTCGTGTTCGGCAACGCACAGCAGACGTCGGGCGACGCTCTGTATGGCGCGCGTCACGTGGGCCTGCGGGCCGGGCTGCCCATTGAGACGCCGGCGCTCACCGTCAACCGGCTGTGCGGTTCGGGCATGCAGGCCATGGTGAGCGCAGCGCAGATGATCCAGACGGGCGAGGCGAGCGTGGTACTGGCGGGTGGGATGGAAGCCATGTCGCAGGCGCCCTTCGTGATCCGCGGGCGCGATGGTTTCACCCTTGCTCCGGGCGGGAAGCTCGAGGATTCGCTCTTGGTGGCGTTGCTCGACAGCTACTGCGGGCTTTACATGGCCAACACCGCGGAGAACTATGCCGAGCAGCAGGGCATCACGCGGCAGGCGCAAGACGAGTTCGCGCTGCGCTCGCAGCAGATGGCGGAGGCAGCCTATAAAGAAGGACGCCTGCCGGAGGAACTGGTGCCAATCCCGCTGCGCAATCACAAGGGCGAACCGACAGGTGAGATGTTTTGTGAAGATGACCATCGGCGTCCGCAGACCACGCTGGAAGGGTTAGCCAAGCTCAAGCCGTCCTTTGGCCGGAACGGGACGGTGACAGCGGGAAACGCCAGCGGCATCGTCGACGGGGGAGCGGCGGTGGTGATGATGTCGATCGAGCAGGCGCTGAAACGGAACCTGAGCGTGCTGGGACGGATCGTGAACTGGGGCATCGCGGGCGTGGAGCCGAAGCTGATGGGACGCGGGCCGGTGCCCTCGACCAGGCTGGCGTTGCAGAGGGCGGGCCTAACCCTGGACTACATTGACCTGATTGAGGTGAATGAAGCTTTCGCCGCGCAGTACCTGGCGGTAGAGAAGGAGCTGGGGCTGGACCGCAGCAAGGTCAACGTGAACGGCGGAGCGATCGCGCTGGGGCATCCGCTGGGAGCGACCGGGACGCGCCTGGTCCTGACCCTGCTGTACGAGCTGCGGCGGCGGAAGAAAAAGTACGGGCTGGCGACGGCGTGCATTGGCGGGGGGCAGGGTATCGCCATGGTGGTGGAGAGCTTCCAGTCGAGTTCTTAACCACAGGGGGTGGAGAGAGAATGAGGGCTGGACGGGTTCGAAGGAATGGCTATGGACATTAAGAAAGTCGGCGTTTTGGGCTGTGGCCTGATGGGATCGGGGATAGCGCAAGTCGCGGCCATGGCCGGGTTTGACGTCCACGTGCTTGAACTCGAGCAGAAGCTTCTCGATAAGGGCTTTGCCGGCATCGACCGGTCGCTGGCAAAGTTCGCCGCGAAAGGCACCCTGAAAGAGAATCCCGAGGCGGTGCGGAGGCGGCTAAGGGGCACGACCAACCGCCAGGAGCTGGCCGATTGCGACATCGTGATCGAAGCCATCATCGAAAACGTGCAGCAGAAGCGGGATATGTACGACTCGCTGGACGGGATCGTCAAGCGCGAGGCCATCTTCGCCACCAATACGTCATCCATCTCCGTGACCGAACTGATGGCTGCGACCACGCGGCCGGAACGGTTCATCGGGCTGCACTTCTTCAATCCCGTGCCGCTGATGAAGCTGGTCGAGGTGGTGAAGACGATCGCGACCGCGCCCGAGGTGTATGACGCGGCCTATGCGTTCGCCAAGAATCTCGGCAAGGTGCCGGTGCGCACCTCCGATAAGACCGGGTTCATCGTGAATCGGTTGCTGGTGCCGTATCTGCTGGATGCGATCCGGGCATATGAAGAAGGCGTGGGCTCGATCGAGGACATCGACAACGCCATGAAGCTGGGCTGCGGCTATCCCATGGGGCCGTTCACGCTGCTGGACTTTGTCGGGCTCGACACCACGTACTACATCACGCAGGTCATGTACGACGAGTTCAAGGAGCGACGCTTCGCTTCGCCTCCGCTGCTCAAGCGGCTGGTGATGGCGGGGTGGTACGGGAGGAAGACGGGTCGCGGGTTCTATGATTACTCGGACCCGGAGAAGCCGGTGCCGGGGAGGTTCTGACAACCCGCCACCGAGTTAGAGAGGCACGGAGGAGAAGCAGGACGGAAGTCACGCGCATGGGTTGCTCGAAGGGACCATTCGTTAGGGGCACGAGGGCTCGCGTTTCGGATGATAATGACCCTGGGCAACGAGTCGGTGTGAACGTCGGCGAAAAGCGCCTACTTGCCGATTGACCAGACTCAGGGCCGCATACCAGATTGCCCATTGACCTCTCCGACTCGGTGCCTCGGAGGTTTACGCCGGCAAGAGGATCCTTATGACCTTGGAAAACATCCTCCTCGACAAGAAAAACTCCATCGCCTACGTCACCGTTAATCGTCCCAAGGTGCTCAACGCGCTCAACTTGGCCACCATGGACGAGCTGCGGGCGGCGTTTCACGACCTTAAGAACGATACCGGGGTACGGGCCGTGATTCTCACCGGAGCAGGCGAAAAAGCGTTCATGGCGGGCGCTGACATCGGTGAACTGTCAAAGCACGATGCGGTCTCGGGCAAGGAGTACACCCATCGCGGGCAGTCGGTGCTCAATCTGATCGAGCGGCTGGGCAAGCCGGTGATTGCCTGCATCAACGGCTTCGCGCTGGGCGGCGGGTGCGAGATCGCCATGGCCTGCACCTTGCGCCTCGCCAGCGAGAACGCCAAGCTGGGTCAGCCGGAAGTGAAGCTGGGGATGATCCCCGGTTATGGCGGGACCCAGCGGCTGCCGCGCCTGGTGGGTAAGGGCATCGCCATGCAGTTGGTGCTCACCGGCGAACCGATCAGCGCGCAGGAAGCCCATCGCATCGGGCTGGTGAATGAAGTGACGGCGCCGGCGGAGCTGATTCCACGCGCAGAAGCGATCGCGCAGAAGATCATGGCCAACGCGCCGCTGGCCGTGCAGTACGCCATGGAAGCGGTAAATCATGGGATGGAGCTGACCCTCACCGAGGGTCTCTATCTCGAAGCGACGCTTTTCGGCGTCTGCTGCGCAACCCAGGACAAAGCCGAAGGCACGCGGGCGTTCCTGGAGAAGCGGCCACCCGTGTTTAAGGGCAAGTGAGCCATGATTGATTCTCAACCGCGCTCCGAGACCGCGAACCGTGGGCACGGGAAAACCGGGAATTGAAGATGCTCAAGTCTCTCCATATCGGCCGATACGTCAGCAGGCCGCAGGACCTGCGCGCCCTCAGCGGCTTTCTCCAGGCGATCGGGTTTGAGCAGATCGCCGGTGGCGACGGACGCTCCGCCATCCTGGCGGCACCGGTGGGCCTGCTCAGCGTCAATGCCCTGCCTTCTCAGTATCCTGCCGAGGTTCTCGCCCGGCTCAAGGATGTGAACCGGCTGATCGTACTGGAAGTCTCAAACCCAGATGAGGTCTTTCAGATTGCGCGAAAACACAAATTGAATGTCCTCGCCGACTCAGCCTCTTCGGTCAGCGGGGAGAGGAGCTTCTCGCTCGAGCTTCCCGGGGAAATCATCATCACCGTGCATGGCAAGCCAGAAGATCTGCCGGCAGGGATGGAGGGCGACCTGCGCGGGGAGGGGAAACGGTTTGCCATCGTTGTGAGCCGCTTCAATGCCTTCATCACGGAGCGGCTGCTGCGAGGGGCGCTGGACGGGTTGCGGCGGACGGGGACTCGTGCCGCGGATGTGGAGATCCTTCGTGTGCCCGGCAGCTTTGAGATTCCGGCAGCGGCGCGCGTCCTGGCGGAGACCCGCAAGTTTGATGCGATCATCTGTCTGGGATGCCTCTTGCGCGGAGACACCGCCCACTACGACGTCATCGTCAACGAAGTGACCCGTGGCATCGGGCAGTCGGCTCAGGACACCCGGGTGCCCCACGCTTTCGGCGTGCTCACCTGCGACACCCTCGAGCAGGCCATCGACCGTGCGGGACTGAAAATGGGAAACAAGGGTTTTGAGGCAGCACTGGCGGCGGTGGAAATGGCCGGGGTAAAGAGGGCCATTCGCCTGTCTGCGGTCCGCAAAGCCAAGCCGGCGGTCGGTCATCGGTCGTCGATGGTCGGCAAAACCAGAGGCCTGAACAAGCGTTAGACAACCGGCCGTCCCTGCCGATTCGAGTCGGAGTGCTCGAGCCCATTCCCCGGTGCAAAACCTGTACACTGAACCTAACGACCGCGGCGACGGCTGGTCAGATTTTGCCACCGTCCGACGACGAGAGACTGCGATGGGCACCCGGCGCAAATCCCGCGAACTCGCCCTGCAGATGCTCTTTCAGGCCGACATGGGACGGCAGGGCGGGGATGAGGTGCGGCGAAGCTTCTGGGCAGAGCGCAAGGAAGTTGCCGACGATGTGCGCCGTTTCGCGGACGACCTGTTCCGGGTTGCGACCGGGCGTCTGCACGAGATCGACAGCCTCATCGAGGCCCATGCGGAACACTGGCGCATGGAACGGATGGCGGCCGTGGACCGCAACATTCTGCGCTCGGCCGTGACCGAGATGCTGGTCTATCCCGCGACCCCGCGGGCGGTCGTGATTAACGAAGCCATCGAAATCGCGCGCAAGTTTTCCAGCCCTGAGTCGGTGCAGTTTATCAACGGCGTGCTTGACAGCGTGGGACGGGATCTGGAGAAGAGCGCACAGCGGACGAACCTGGAATTCCCCGCCTCGGATCTTTGAACCGGATGGTGAATCCCGGCCCAGACCCCAGACCGTGGATGAGAGACGTCCCACCGGTTTACTCGGTGCCGGGCGCGGCAGCGAGGTTCGACTGGTGTCTTACGGAGCTACGGCGACCAGGTCCGGCGCACAGGTCGCGGGAATGTTGCTGCACAGCCCGACATTATTGTTGTTGTTGAGGTTCGCGGGGAACGAAATCTGCTGAATGTCCTGCCCGGAGACGGTGCTGATCACGTGCACCGTGGCATCGCTGGTGCCCACATACATCAGAGTTCCGTCCGCCGTCAGGCTGGCGCTCAGCGGCATGGGGCTGCCGGCCAAGGGGATTGCGTTGACGGTCTGGATCCCGAGATCAAAGGAAAAGACGCTGCCCAGATTCCTGGCCACCACGTAGGCCTTGGAATTGTCCGGCCGGACCAGCAGTTGCAAGGGAGTGAAGCTTCCCTGGCCCAAGTTAATGAAATTGGAGGTGGGCGGGGCCACACCGAAGGGGCACGTGACCGAGGTGGGTGAGGTCGGGGTGGCCACCGGAGGCGGGATCACCTTGGCGGTGAAAAGCTGGAGTCCTGGAGAGTTGATCCCGATGGCATGCACGCCATCGAGCACGATCTGAAACTGGTCTGGCACGCGGGTAACCGGGATCGTTTCCGCCAGGGAGTTGTCGCACGTGTTTCGAACCTGGATCCCGGTGGGATCCACACCCGACAAGAAATAGAGAGCACCGCTCGCCTGGTAGGAAACGGCTGTCGGTCCACCCGGGGCCGGACCGGGCACTCCGGGCAAGGCGATGTTTTGCAAAGCCGCGACCGTCGAGTACACATACAGAACGTCGCCCGGCACGTAGAGCGGGTCTCCGGCCGGATGCTGGCTAGCGATGATGGCGATTTCCTGGCCATCCGGCGAAAACTGGGCGGCCGTCGCAGCGTTGATCAGGAGAATGATGGGGGCGACGCCGGCGGCAGCAGTCTGATCGAAGATAAATACCTGGTTCGGGTTGGATTGAGTGTCGGAAACCACCACGCGATTGCCGTCAAGGGAGACAGCTAGAACCTTACCAGGTACGTCATTTCTCTGGGTGACCTGGCCGGATGTACCCGAGCCCGGCGAAAAAATCATCAGGCCCTGGGTGCTGCCGAGAAAGGCCTTGCCGGCGGTTCCTGGCGTGAAGACGAAGCTGTTCGGCGAACTGGGTAAGGTAACCGGATTCGCAGCCAGATTGCTGGAGGTGGAGATGGGATACAGAAAGGGTTGGCAACCATTGATCGATCCGCATTGGGTGCTCGTGGCATAGGCAGTGGTCGTGGACGGGCTCGCCGTGACCAGGCCGGTAATGACGTTGGAGGCGTAAACCGGCTTTTGCGGCACCACACCGATGTTGCACAGTGGAGCAATGCAGGAGGCTGTAATCGTCGATCCCCCGGCAGCCACCCCTTGCGCCGTGCCTCCCGTGGTCACCGAAACGTTGGCAGGAGCCAGCGTCGCCCAGGTCAGGGCAGCCTTGAGCAGCGTGTTTCCCAGCCGGTCCACGATCGTGGGTGTGATGGTTTCACTGCCCGATTTGGTGACGGTAAAGGTGACGTTGGAGGGGGAGGCCCCGGCCTGCAGTTGGATGGATTGAATGAGGCAGGTCTCAAAAGTGAAAGGCAGACTGCTGACCCCCGTCGACGAGGCATAGACCTGGGTGATTCCCGGAGCGGTGGCGCTGATTCGCGCCTGAGTGATCTGCTGGCCGTTATTGTTCTCGAGTTCCGGTGCGTTCAAGCTGACCCCCGCCACCTGGGTATTGGTAACCGAGAACGTAAACGAGCCGACGCTATTGGTAATGTCAATGCCGCGGCTGAACGCCTTTGCCTGAAAATCGAGATAGTTCTGTACCCCCTGCACGGAAGCCTGGGTCACACAGGAAGGAACGGGAACGGGCGGATTGAGCAGGCTTAATTGGATCTGGTCGATGGGCTGGTGGACGTATACCGTTGCGGCAGGACTGGTCACCCCGTTGGCAGTGGCGGTGACCAAGGCCGTGCCGATCCCCCCTGGGGTGCAGACCTGTCCGGCGGAATCCCAGCGTCCGCCGCAAGCCAGACCGCCGGCCGAAGGGACGAAGCTCAACACGCTGGGGTTGCTGGAATAATAGGTGACCGGGACTGAGACGACAGCGTTCGAGGAGCTCCTCGGCGTAGCGGCGAACGGAAGGGTTGAACCCACTTGCACCGATCCGAATGTGGGCGTGAGGGTGACGGACGCGGGCGTCGCCTCACTGGGGGTGGTCGAAGAGCCCCCGCATCCGACGGTGGCGGCGTTCAGCAATGTCAGTAAAAGGAGAAGGAAAACCGCAACCAGGCCCGAACCGAACCGACTCATGCACCCTCCCCGCCCGGCACTCTTCCCGCCGGACGAGCCATGGTTTCGCTTGGAAAACCCTCAGTGTAGAGGTAGCCCGCTGCCTGGGGCAAGAGGGCCCCACGGTGCGTCTTCTTCGTGAGATGCGTGGGTGCGAGTTGACGATGTGCTCGAGGAGTTGCTATATTCAACTGGTTCCGCGAGTTCATTCTGGCTTGCCTCTAAGCGGTAGGTTTGGTTGAGCCGCGCTGCGCTCGGTGTGAAATAACGCCGAGCGCTGGCGGTTGAGCCTCAGAAGCATGCGTTTCCGGAGCCGACAAGGGAACCGGAGACTTCCTCGCTGAAATGCCCCGCGCTCACCTTCCGCCCGTCGGAAGGCTATGTAGGGCAGAAGCTGACGAAACGGAGCACCTCCGACTAAGGCTTGGTACCACCGTCGCCGGCGATCAGTCAGATCGGAAATCACATCCTCCTGCCTGCGGTTGTGTGCGCGGGAGAAGCATGGTTGGACACTCGTGCCAGCCAGCCCGGAATCGGGAAAAGCATAGGCAGCGCAGGTCTCGAAAGACCTACCCGTTTCGGGGTCTCCCCAAACTGTGCTGAAGGAGTGGCGAACCGTGCCTACGTTCAACCAACTGGTGCGTTCCGGGCGGAAGCAACCGCGCTACAAGACGGCGAGCCCGGCCTTGCAGTCGTGTCCGCAGAAACGCGGTGTTTGCACCCGGGTCTACACCCAGACGCCCAAGAAGCCGAATTCGGCGTTGCGCAAGGTAGCGCGCGTGCGGCTGACCAACGGCATCGAAGTCACCACCTACATCCCGGGGATCGGCCACAACCTGCAGGAGCACTCCATCGTGCTGATTCGCGGGGGCCGGGTGAAGGATCTGCCGGGGGTGCGCTACCACGTGGTGCGCGGGACGCTGGATGCCGTGGGTGTAGCCAATCGCAACCAGGGCCGCTCCAAGTACGGCGCCAAGCGGCCGAAGAAGGCGTAACCGAGATGGTGCGTCCCGGGGTGGCGGGCAAGGTTCAGGGTGTGAAGGGCAAGCCTTCGTCACCCACAGAGCTCGAGCTAAAGGCTTAGGAGCCAGGAGCGAGAAGCTGAAATGCCTCGTAAAGGACATGTTGCCAAGCGCGTCGTCGCCCCCGATCCGGTGTACGGTTCGGACCTGGTGACGAAGTTCGTCAACTCGATGATGTGGCAGGGCAAGAAGTCGACTGCTCAAAACATTTTTTATGAAGCGCTTACCAATCTGCAGCAGAAGGGCGGCGATGAGCCGCTGAAGCTGTTTAAGAAGGCGGTGGAGAACTGCAAGCCGCTGCTGGAAGTGAAGACCCGGCGCGTGGGCGGCGCCAACTATCAGGTGCCGGTGGAAGTGAATGCGGATCGGCGAACCTCGCTGGCCATCCGCTGGTTGATTACGTACGCCCGCGGCCGCGGCGAAAAAGGCATGGTCGACAAATTGACCAACGAGTTGCTAGACGCCGCCAACAACCGCGGCGCCGCGATCAAGAAGAAGGAGGATGTCCACCGCATGGCTGAGGCCAACAAGGCCTTCGCACATTATCGGTGGTGAGCGGCCGTGCCTGGCCTCCAGCCAGGGGCTGGATGGTGAGGGTTAGCCCCCAGAAAGAAGAGACGAGAAACGCGTGCCCCGAACGATCCCATTAGAGCGGTGCAGGAATATCGGCATCATGGCCCACATTGATGCCGGTAAGACCACGACCACGGAGCGCATCCTGTTCTACACCGGCCGGACGCACCGCATCGGCGAGGTCCATGAAGGCACGGCCACGATGGACTGGATGGAGCAGGAGCAGGAGCGCGGCATCACCATTACCTCGGCCGCGACCACCTGCTTCTGGCGCGACCTGCGGATCAACATCATCGATACCCCCGGTCACGTCGACTTCACCGCCGAAGTCGAACGATCCCTGCGCGTACTGGACGGGGCCTGCGCCGTGTTCGATGCCGTGCATGGCGTCGAGCCCCAGTCGGAGACGGTGTGGCGCCAGGCCGATAAGTACGGTGTCCCGCGCATCTGCTTCATCAACAAGATGGACAAGATGGGCGCTGATTTCGAGCACGCCATCGACACCATCCGCAAACGCCTCAACGCCCGCCCCGTCGCCATTCAACTCCCGATCGGCCAGGAAGACAAGTTTAAAGGCGTCATCGACCTGTTGCGCATGAAGTCGATCCTCTGGAAAGACGAGACCCTGGGCGCTGAGTACGTCATCGAAGAAATTCCCGACGATCTCAAGAAGAAAGCGACCGCCTTCCATAACCAGATGGTCGAGACCATCGTCGAGAACGACGATGAGCTTCTCCACAAGTACATGGAAGGCGAGGCTATCACGCCGGAAGAGTTGAAGAAGTCGCTGCGCAAAAGCGTGATTGCCCTGAAAATGTTTCCCGTGATTTGCGGGTCCGCCTTCAAGAACAAGGGGGTTCAGCCGCTGCTCGATGCGGTGGTGGACTTCCTGCCCTCCCCTCTCGACATTCCTCCGGTGAAGGGCATCGATCCGGACTCGGGCAAGCAAGTCGAGCGCAAGGCCGACGACAAGGATCCTTTCTCGGCGCTGGCGTTCAAGATCATGACCGATCCGTTCGTCGGACAGTTGACCTTCATTCGCGTGTATTCCGGGCAGTTGAAGACGGGCGACTCGGTGTTGAGCGTGGCCAAGGGGCGCAGCGAGCGCATCGGGCGCCTGCTGAAGATGCACGCCAACAAGCGCGAGGAAATCAACGAGATTCTTGCCGGCGACATTTGCGCCTGCGTCGGCCTGCGCAACGTAACCACGGGCGACACCATCTGCGACGAGAAGCATCCCATCCTGCTCGAGTCGATCGTGTTCCCGGCGCCGGTGATCTCGGTGGCGGTGGAGCCGAAGACCAAGAGCGACCAGGAAAAGATGGGCATCGCGCTCAGCAAGTTGGCGCACGAAGATCCGACCTTCAAGGTCGCGACCGATCCGGACAGCGGGCAGACCATCATCAGCGGCATGGGCGAACTGCATCTGGAGATCATCGTCGATCGCATGATGCGTGAGTTCAACGTGCAGGCCAACGTGGGCAAACCGCAGGTGGCGTATCGCGAGACCATCCGCAAGGCCGCGGAAGCGGAAGGCAAGTACATCCGCCAGACCGGAGGCCGCGGCCAGTACGGGCACGTGAAGATCCGCCTCGAACCCAACGAGCCCGGCAAAAGCTACGAGTTCATCAACGAAATCGTGGGCGGCGTGGTGCCCAAGGAATACATCAAGCCGGTCGACCAGGGCATCGAGGAAGCCATGGAGGGCGGCGTCCTGGCGGGCTATCCGATGGTGGACGTCAAGGCGACCCTCTACGATGGCAGCTACCATGAAGTCGACTCGAACGAAATGGCCTTCAAGATTGCCGGTTCGATGGCCTTCAAGGAAGCGGCGCGCCGGGCGAGCCCGGTGATTCTCGAGCCCGTGATGTCGGTGGAAGTGGTCGTGCCCGAAGAATACATGGGTGACATCATCGGCGACCTGAATTCGCGCCGCGGCCGGATCGAGGGCATGGAGCATCGCGCCGGGTCGCAGGTGATCAAGGCCATGGTGCCACTGGCCGAAATGTTCGGCTACGCCACGCAGATGCGGTCCAATACCCAGGGCCGGGCGACGTTCTCTATGCATTTTGCGCGCTACGAGGAAGCGCCGCGCTCGGTGGCTGAGGAGATTGTGGCCAAGGTGCAGGGCAAGGCGGCGCCGAGGTGACGGCGCTCGACGCGGTTTGTCGCGCATCGTCGATTCCGGACGGCGGGCGGACTTTGCAGTAGGGTCCGGACGGCCGGGATCGGGAAGCGCTGAGGAGAAGAAAACGCAATGGCGAAGGAAAAATTTGAACGGACCAAGCCGCACTGCAACGTGGGGACGATTGGTCACATTGATCACGGCAAGACGACCTTGACGGCGGCCATCACCAAGGTGTTGCAGAAGCACAATCCC